>JAEIGA010001050.1_pt1 | contig 41817 bp, 52 predicted proteins | sample 9270691 | NCBI WGS metagenome assembly JAEIGA01 (sample SAMN17057246, study PRJNA624740) | gut metagenome | biome: biome; isolation source: fecal sample | host: Bos grunniens | place: China: Xizang | collected 2019 | reverse complement strand
CCAAGAACTACAACGGATTAAATGAGGCGGTAAAAATAAAGGCAGATGGTACTGAAGAAACTGTACACGTTGGCTTTAACCAATTTGTGTCGAAAGCCGAAAAGATGTTTAAGTTTAATAAGAAGACCGAAACCTTTGAAGGCACCGTTAACCACAACGGCAAAGAGTATTCTGCAAATGATATCCCAAGACTCGCTGCCGATCTATATTTGGAAATGTGTGCGGAAAAGAACTACCGACCTGCTTACAATGATTTCTCATCTCACAAGAATTACTACAAACTCCTTGCAGACTTTGGCTTATATGATTCTCAAGGCAACTATGCTCCTCATCAAAAGGTGCAGTACAATATGCCTGATAAAGTGCCTTATCTTGATAAGAACGGCAATAAGGCTTATATGTCAACCGAAGCCTACATTAAGACAGAACTGCAAAAGGAACTTACAGTAAGAGATTCTATTTCCGAAGCATTAGCCGACACAAGCGAAAACGGAATTATTCCGCAGTTTGTGGAAAGAGTAAATGCATTGCATACCGAAAAGGCTGATACCACTTTGCTTTCGGATAGAGACTCAGCCTACATGGATGCCGTAAACAATGATGACATGGAAACTGCACAGAGGTTGGTTGAAGAGGCTGCTAAAGTAAATGGGTATACACAAAGAGTGATGCATGGAACTACTGAATTTGGTTTCACCAAGTTTGAAGGAACTGAAGGTCATTCTTATGACGAGATTCAATTCTTCGCAACAGATAGTATAGAAACCGCAGGTACTTATTCTATGACAGACGATGTGAGAAGAATTGGTGGTAAAGAAGGAGATTGGTTTAAAACCCAAATCAAAGATTGTGCAAAAGATATGGCATCGTTTATGTCAAGCGAAGTTGGAAATGACAACTATACCGATAGCAAAACCCTAATTGATATAGCAGAGATTGATGATTATAAAATAGCCAAGCTTTGTAGAGATTGGATGCACGATGTTTATGAAAATAAGTATTCGCAAGAGAAAAAAATTGGGTTCTTAAAGAAATATAAAACTTTCGAAGATTTTAATAGTAGTGACAAAGGAGAAGAACTTAGAAAAAAAGTTAATTCTTATCGTTTGCGTTTAAGAAGCCTTGTGCAACAAAAAACAAACGGTATATATGAGTTTTATGCTAACACAGACAATTTGTTTGTTATGGATGGTAAGGGTGCTAAATGGGACGAACTTGAGGACTCAAGGTTACCCGAAAATCGTCAATATAAAACAAGAGATGTTTGCTTGTGGGCAAAAGAACAAGGGTATTCGGGAGTTTTATTTAAAAACATTATAGATAATGGTACACCTGTTTTAGAAGTATCTCCTGCAAATGTTTATGCATTCTTTAACCCGAGAGAACAAGTCAAATCTGCCGATCCTGTAACCTACGATGACCAAGGCAACGTAATCCCCTTGTCGCAGAGGTTTAACAAGGAGAATGATGATATTAGGTACTCCAACAGAGACTCCGAAGGCAATACCCTTACTCAAGAGCAACAAGACTTTTTTGCAAACTCAAAAGTTAGAGATAACAAGGGCAGACTTCTTCCTGTTTATCATGGAACAAGAAAAGCGGATTTTACTGTGTTCAAGAGAAATGTAAACTTCTTTACTGATAGTCAAGAAATGGCTGACAGTTATGCACCGAATGGCGAACTTTACAAAGGGTATTTAAACATTGCAAATCCGTTTATAGTTGATGCCAACGGCGAAAAATGGTCGAAAATTCCTGTCGATGATAGCATAAAAAACTTGCTCCTTAAATATGGTGCAGGTGTGTTCAAGGAAAATGGAAAATGGAGAACAACTCCTGCTGATATAGCTTCCGCTATCCAAGACGGAATTGATGACGGAGAGTTTGACTATGATGGTGTAATAATCAAAAATGTAGACGATACAGGCAGTTATTACAAGGGCAAGGATAATACAATTGCAACAGATTATATTTCCTTTAACTCAAACCAATTTAAAAACATCGACAACAAAAATCCATCCACCGATCCCGATATCCGCTATAGTGACCGAGATTATTCCTATGATGCCCTTACAAGCAAACCTGATATGTCAATTACATCGGTCAATGACAAAATAAAATACAAGCCAACATCAACAATAAGGAAAAACATTGTAGAGAGAGCAATAAAAAATGCCTCCTCATTTGGAAAATTAAATGAGAACGGCAATGTTGTAATTCATGTTAATGATATTGATACAGATGTAATTTTATCTAAAAATAGTCTTGCTCATGGACTCGATAGAAGGCTTGAGGTTTCTGCTCCTGTAATACTGAATGTGGGTAGCATCTTAAAGAACTCGATCAGGATTAATGAATTAACACCTAAAAAGCAGAGTGCAATAGGAAGTTATGTGCTGATTGGATATGCAGAAAGCACAGACTATGCTTATCCTGTACGAATGGTTGTAAATCAATACACCAACGAAGTCGATACAATAGATGTACTTTATGCGGTAAACACAAAAAAAGAAACAGTCGGCAAAATGCCCGGAAGTCACAGCAACGCTGCTCTTCCAACTGTTTCTAATATTAGAATAGCAGATTTGTTAGAATTTGTCAACAAACACTTTTCCGATGTATTGCCTGAAAGTGTATTGAAGCATTATGGACATACCGAAAGACCTAAAGGTGAACTTGGAGAAAGTGCATTGTTTTCCGAGAGAGACACCGACTCCGTATCAACTCGATCCTTACTTGCCAATGCCCTTGAAGGTGCTGCACAGAACGAAATCGAGAAGAACAAACTTGCACAGTATAAGGAAAAGATTGCTCTTATCGAAGCCGAGCAGGAAAAACTACACGAACTTCGTGAGAAGTTATTCACAAAGGGCATCAAGGGTGCAGAGCGAAGAGAAATTCAAGAAGAAGCCACACGAACTGCAAACCGCATCAACACCTATGACCGACAGTTATTCAACCTTGAATCTACAACGGCATTGAAGAACGTACTTAATCGTGAAAAAGATATGGCACGAAAGAGGCAGAAACAAAGGGATGCCGAGAATCTCAGGGCATATAAGGAAAAGGTAGCGGATACAACTCGTCAGCTTCTTAAGAAGAATAAAGAGTCTCGTGCAAAAGCCATTGAAGGTAGAAATAAGACCGAGATGCGACACAAGGTTAAAAAGGTTGTGGGTGACCTTAACAATCTCCTCCTCAATCCTACAAAGGAAAGACATATTCCTGAAGAGATGAGAGTGGCGGTATCGGAGGCTCTTGCCTTGGTTAATATGGATACTGTGGATGCAGATACAAGAGTAGCAAGATATAACGAACTCATCGCAAAGGAAAAGAATCCTGATGTAATTGCTTCGCTCACCGAGACGAGAGACAGAATTCTTAATCAAGGCACTAAACTTGGCGAAAAACTTGCCAAACTCAAGGATGCCTATGACAAGATAGGAAAGTCTACGGATGATTCTGTGAATAGTATGTATGACGATGTTATCTATAACAAGATTGAATCGGTACAAGAAAAGGTTGGCAAGACTCCCCTTCGCAATATGACCTTGGAACAGTTGGAGAATGTGTACGAGTTATACAAGATGGTTTTAACCTTTGTAAGAGACTCCAACAAAGCCTTCGCTGAAGATTTGAAGATGACTCGTCAGGCTTTAGGCTCTAATACATTTGCTGAAATCAAAGCAAATAACAAAGCAAGAGAGCGAATTAAGTTTGAGGGCATTGAGAGATTCGGTTGGCAGAATCTTAAACCGATGCAGGCAATGAAGACCATAGGATCGGGTATCCTCCAAAAACTTTGGAACAACATCCTCTATGGACAAGAGGTGTTTGCTCAGGACTATGACGAAGCGGTGAAATTCGCAAAGGAAATGAAGGAGAAATACGGATATAACAAGTGGAACTTGGATAAACTGTATTCTTTTGAATCCAAGAGTGGAAAGGTTATGAAGATAAACCTTGAACAGATGATGTCCATCTATGCTTACTCCAAGAGAAAACAAGCCGATAAGCACATTGAAGAAGGCGGTATTCTTCTTAACGAGAGCATAATCAAAGAGAAAAAGTTTGGCAGAACTGTTGAGATTAAGGTTAACGATTCTACTGCATATCGTCTTGACAAAACTCAGGTAGGACTAATTATTGCTACTCTTGAAAAACAATTCCCCGGAGCAAAAGATTTTGTAGACGAGATGCAAAAATATCTATCGGAGACAATGGGTGAAAAGGGCAACGAGGTAGCAATGAAAATGTATGGTATCAAGTTGTTCAAGGAAGAGCATTACTTCCCATTGAAATCCTCTAAAGACTTTATGGAGTCTGCCAATGCAAAACTCAAGGGCGATGTAAAAATCAAGAACAAGGGAATGACCAAGTCAACGGTGGAACACGCAAGTAATCCTATCGTGCTTGAAGGCTTCCTTGATGTTTGGGGAAACCACGTCAATGAAATGGCTATGTATCATGGACTTGTGCTTCCCTTAGAGGACTTTAGCAGAACTCTTAACTATGGCTTCAAAGCGGATGATAAATTGAATGCCGATGCAGAATCGGTTAGAACTGCATTGCGAGAAACCTTTGGAGAGAGTGCCGACAATTACCTGAACGAATTGTTAAAGGCAATCAATGGCGGTGTGCTTCACGATTCTTCCACAGAATTTGCCGATAAGATGATAAGCAAGTTTAAAAAAGCAAAGGTTATGGCTTCGTTGTCGGTTATTGTTCAGCAGCCTACTGCAATCATCAGGGCAATGGGAATAATTGAGCCTAAATACTTTACATCGCAGAACTTCCATCACAAGCAGACTTGGGAAGAACTTAAAAAGTATTGTCCTACTGCAATCATCAAGGAGACAGGCTCTTTCGATACCAATATGGGAAGAACTATAGTCGATATGGTGAAGGAAGACCGCACATTCACCGAAAAGGTTGGTGATACTCTTGGTAAAGCACCTGCCTATATGGATGAAATGGGTTGGAATATGATATGGAGAGCCTTAAAGAATAAGGTTGCCACAGAGCAGAAACTTTCAGGCGAGGAATTACTGAAGGAATGCGGAAGGCAAATGACTCTTATCATAAACGAGACTCAAGTTTATGACTCGGTAATGTCTCGCAATGAGCTTATGCGTTCAAAGAGCGCATTTACTAAAATGGCTACATCGTTTATGGCAGAGCCTACAACTGTTGCCAATATGATATATGGTGCAGCTCTTGATATAAAACGAGGAAAAAAATCCATAGCAGGCAAAACTGTGGCTGCAGTTATTTCTTCGGTAGTAATCAACGGACTTGTATCCTCGTTGGTATATGCCTTTAGAGATGATGACGAGGAAAAGACTTGGCTTGAAAAGTATTTATCGTCAGCAACAACCGAGGTAATTGATGGATTCAATCCTCTAACCTACATTCCATATGTCAAGGATGCTTACTCATTGTTCCAAGGCTACGATGTTGAAAGAACAGATATGGCTATAATCGGTGATGTGGTTGATGCCATTGAAGACTTCTACAATGTACTCGATCCTGAAGCATACGAAGGTATGAGCAGCGGAGAAATTGCAAAGCACATCTACGAAAATGCGAAGCCATTGCTCACATCAATCTGTGATATGTTTGGATTGCCTGTGGGCAACATTCTTCGTGATGCAGAGGCAATTATCGTTAACGATAACCTTCCAACGTCTAAAACATCAGGCGAAGGTATTGGCTTGGCAGCAAAAGAAGGATGGCTTAACTCATCACCTAAAATTGTCCAAAAGTTTGTAGATGATGAAAAGTATCACAAGTTATATTTGATTGCCAACAATGGTGATACGGCATATGTAAAAACCGAAGTTAACGAAATGGTAGCGGAAAAATTTGATTCCTACAAAGAGGAAGAAGAAAATTCCTTTCAAGCCGAGAAAAAGGCGAAACAATCTGTCCGATCATCCTTCACAGGAGTATACCGAGATGAGTACAAAAAGGCATACAAAAACAAGGATGCAGAAGAGATGAATCGCATTCGCAAATTCCTCTATGCAACAGGCTTATGGAATTCATTAAGTGAATTAGACAGCCTTCTTGCAAAGTGGAGAAAAGAAGATTAAACATGGGTGTGTAAGGGTGGTTAATATGACCATCCTTACACGATATAATGAAAACAGTTAAAGGAGGAAAAACAGTATGAATGTTTTAAAATACAGAGTCTCTCTTGATATGTTTGACACACTTTCCCAAATAACCATCAAGGCAAAAAAAGGTGACTCTGCTTGTCAAATCCATATTACACTTACCGAAAAAGGCAAGATATACCATATCGGTAAAGGGTGCTATGCGACCTTTAATGCGAAGAAATCGGATGGCAATTTCATTTATGACAAGTGCGCCATCGAGGATAACAGCATTGTGTATGATTTCTCATCTTCAATTGATGAGGATGGCAATGCCCAAATTTCTGCTTGTGAGGGAATTGTGGAATGTGAGGTTACACTTTACAATGCCGAATCCCATCAGCTTACAAGTCCTCGTTTCACTTTATTTATAGATGGCACCGTTTATAACGGAGAGGAAATCGCATCTACTCCTGAAGCAAATGCCCTTAAAGAACTCATTAACGAGGCAAATAGCCTAATTGATGAGGTAGAGACAAAACTTGAGAACGGAGAGTTTGTTGGCGAAAAGGGAGATAAGGGTGAGGATGCTATAACAGACCAAACCTACAATCCCAAAAGCGAGAATGCCCAAAGTGGTAAAGCGGTAGCTAAGGCATTAGAAAAGGTTTTACAGTTTGACGAAAAAATAGGTGTAGGTAGCATCTTTTATATTGCACCTTACATCACAAGCGATTGGCAGTCAAAAACCTATTTATTACAAAAAGATAGTATGCTAGAATATGTAAAAAGGCGTGTTTCTAACGAAGAAATTGATTATAGCGGCGACACAATTTTTATTGCAGATGCGCCTACTATAGTGACGGTTAGTAGCTTTACATATGTCGGTAATAAATATACAACAACCGTACATATCGGCTCGGGTAAGATTTTTGACGAAAGTACCAATACTTTTAATTTTGGAATACCATCTGTTTGGGTTTACGAGTGGACAGAAACATATGATGAAAATAATGTTATTACGTACAATGGTTCAATGTATAGGGTAGACCAAACAGGCGGTGGTTCGGGAGTTGATAAAGAATACGTCGATAATGCAATCGCCCAAGCCATAACCGAAACCTTAAATACGGAGGTGTAAGGTATGGCAACGAATAATAATTTAAAAGATTTTCTAACCGATTTAGCAAACGCTTTTAGAGTAGCACTTCAATCTCCAAATCCTATAAATCCTCAAAAGTTTTCTACAAAAGTGGCTGAAGTATTTAATCACGCTCACGCAATAGGAACAAGTGAGGGCTTTGAAAGAGGCAAACAAGAAGGATTTGAAGAAGGTAAACAAGAAGGTATTATCGAAGGCAAACAAGCCGAATATGATGCCTTTTGGGACTTGTACCAAGAAAACGGAAATCGCACACATTATAATTTTGCTTTTGCAGGGTATGGTTGGAATGACGTTACATTTAAACCTAAATATGATATAAAACCAACTTATGCTAGTAATATGTTTGCAAATTTAAGTGAAAAAAATTATATAACTAACCTTGTGGAGTTGCTAAACAGTTGTGGGGTAATATTTGATACTTCACAGTGCACAACTTTTTCAAATTTTCTTCTATATGCTTCTCCAAAAATTCTCCCCGAAATAGATACACGAAATTGCACAAATCTCAATAGTTTTTCAAGCAATAGTAGTGTACAAAAAATAGAAAAAATCATTTTAAGAAATGATGGAAGCCAAACTGTTAAAACAATGTTTACCTATAACCACTCCGGATTAAAAGATATAGTTTTCGAGGGTGTGGTGGGACAAGATTTCAACATGAATACTTGCCCAAAACTCTCAAAAGCAAGCATAGAGAATATAGTATCTGTTTTATCGGTGAGTGCAACAGGCAAAACGCTTTCAATTAGCAAAACGGCTAAAGAGCGAGAGTTCACCGACGAAGAATGGCAGACCTTGATAGCAACTAAATCTAATTGGACTATTTCTTTAATTTAAGGGAGTGAAGATATGAAAATAGATAGAATTGAAAGAACAGTTATTTCTGCTGATGATGGTAAAATTCTTACCGACGGTGAACATTATGGCAAAGTTTTCGCTTTGGCGGAGGGTAGAACTGTAGAAGAGTTTACTGAAATAACCGAGCAAGAATATGAGGAAATCGTAAAAGAAAATGAATCCTATCCTGAAGTAGTGTGAAAACAATATAGATTGAAATATTAGGGAGGTGTTTCCAATGAGTTTGATTGAAAAAATAGTGCTGATAGCAAGTGTTATAACGGCATTGTCTGTTATCACCACCACTGTTGTTACCGCTTATAAGTTTATACGAAAGTGGGATAAATGGGTAAAGCAAAAGGACAAGCACGATATTGAGCAATATGTTCAAATACTACGTCTTGTTATTATGACACCTGAAATGCCTCTTACAGAAAGAATCGCAGCAGGTGATACTTATGTTAACGAACTGCACAGAAACGGTGCGGTAAAACAAAAATATAATGAACTTCTACAAAAATTCAAAACCGAACATTTAGAGGAGGAATAACTATGGAAAAGATTAAGAAAATATCAAAGTATGTGTTGAACAGTTTAACTATCATCAATGCCTTACTGATAGGTTTAGAGCCTATATGGAACATTCCTTATGCGGATAAGACCATAGCAACAATATCAGTAGTTATGGCGGTTATTTCTACATACTTATTAGGTGACAAAGTCAAAAATAAAGCAAAGGGCGGTGAATAATATGACTAAACTATTTGTAATTCCGGGACATGGCGCAGGTGATAGCGGTGCAGTAGGCAACTGTTATCAAGAGGCAGAGCGTGTTCGTGCTTTGGCAATAAAAATTAAAGAGTATGGCGGTGATAATGTTGTACTGAGTGATTTTAATTTAAACTCATACAAGAGCAATATCATCGGCAAAGGTTTAGTGCCTAAAGATTGTGTAATTCTTGAACTGCATTTAGATAGTAGCGACCATTCTACCGCAAAGGGTGGACATGTTATTATACATAAAAATTTTAGCGCAGATAACTTCGATGTTGCCCTTGCTAAAATGATTTCCGAGATGTTTCCGGGAAGAAGCCAAAAGATAGTTGGCAGAACTGACCTCGCAAATGTAAATCGTGCAGCCAATAAGGGATATAATTATCGTCTTATGGAATGTTGCTTTATTTCTAATGCAGAGGATATTAAAAAATTCAATGCTAACATAGACGATCTTGCAAAGAAAATCCTATCTTGTTTCAACATTGAGGTAAAAGAAGCACCGAAGGTTGAAACCGCTAAAAAAACTGTTGAGGAACTTGCTAAAGAAGTTATCAACGGCAAGTGGGGTAACGGCGCAACGAGAAAAGAAAACCTCACCAAAGCAGGTTATAACTATGCAGAGGTACAAGCTGAAGTTAACCGACTTGTAAAAGGCAAAGCAACCACACCTGCCAAAAAAAGCAACGAGGAAATCGCAAGAGAAGTGCTTCAGGGCAAGTGGGGTAACGGTGCCACAAGAAAGAAGAAACTGACCAATGCAGGCTATGATTACTCAGCAATTCAAAAAATCGTAAATAAGTTATGCAAGTAAAAAAATAGAGTCTCCTTTGCGGAGGCTCTATTTTCTTGGGTTTGAGTAATCATTGTAAAAAACAGTTTGGTGGGACGGATTACATCTTACAATGATTAAATATCGTGAAAATAAATAGCCAAATTGCCTTTAGCCTTTTCATAAACAATCTTTTCAATTATGTGGTGTAAGGCTTCGTTTTTGGCTTCGTCTGTAACATCGTCTCTCTCTATGAATTCTACAATGCCTGCAACCTTCTTTGCAAAGGCATTAACATCTATCTCTTGAGATGTTTCTTTATCTCTCCTTGTCTTTAAATCATCGATCCTCTCGGTGATTTCTTTTTTATTTGTGGCATACTGTTCAATGGTGTCAATCTCTGCAAGGTAAGCTTCCTTAGCTCTCGCAAGTCTTCTTTCCTCAACGGCTATCAGTTTATCGTAATCCACCTGATTTGGCGCAGACTTTTTTTGTATCTTTGGATTGAAAGCAAACTGTTTGTCAACTATTGATTTTTTGAGACGTTCCATTAAAGCGGACTCTATTTTTGGCATTGTAACGGAATGTGATATGTGACAAGAGCCATGTCCATAGTTGCAACATTGCATTGTGCGGATTTTGGCTTTACCGCTTACCGCAGATGCCAAGGTAATTGTACCGCCACAAGAACTACACTTTACAAGACCTTTTAGCATATAGTTGATAGGCTGTTGCCGTTTAGCATACTTGGGATAGGCTTTCGTTTGAGCATCAAGCATCTTCTGTACCTTTTCCCATAACTCCATAGAGATAAGAGGCTCGTGATGTCCGTCAACAACGATTATCTTCTCGTTGTCAAAGTCTCTTCTGCTTACGGCACGAACTCCATCGGGTGTCCAACGAATCTTGCCTATATAACAAGCATTACGAAGAATGTAGTCTACCCATCTATTTTCAGGCATATTGCCTCGCTTGGTGCGGACTCCTCTTTCTCCAAGAATTACTGCAATCTCCCTTTGCTTCTCCCCATCAGCATACCTTTGGAATATCTCCCTAACAACATCTGCTGCTCCGCTTTCTTCATCCGGGATATACATCTTTTCGCCCATCTTATATCCAAACGGTGCAGGTACAACAGGCTCTCCTCGGCTCACTCTTTCGGTCATACCTCTTGTTACCTCTGTGCCAAGGTTAACAAGGTAGAACTCATCCATCCATTCTATGATTCTTTCAATCAGCGATCCGAAATGTCCTTCAGGGATTGGCTCGGACACCGACACAACGGTCACATCTTTTTTGCGGAGAAGGTTTTTATACACCATACTCTCTTCTTGGTTACGAGCAAATCTTGAGAACTTCCACACATATATTCTATCAAATGGGTGTGTCTTCTCCTTTGCGATGGCTATCATTCGGTTAAAGTCATCTCTTTTTCTTGTACTCTTTCCTGATATACCATCATCATAGAATACATACTCATCAGGGATTATGTATCCTTCTCTCGATGCAAATTCTCGTATCTTCTTTAACTGCGAGTCAGGACTATACTCGTCTTGTCTCTCATCGGATACACGAATATAAGCAGCTCCTATTTTTAATAATTCTTCTTCCAAATTTCCTCCTCCTTTTAATCTTCGTGTTGAATTTTTATATGTTCTTCTTCAATCTGCGGAAAGATAAACTCGTCAAAAATATAATCTTCTATGGTGTTTTTGATATTCGATAATACCCATAAGGCTAATGGGATAAGTAAAAACATTGCCACGAAACAAATTATTTGTATAATTGTTCTATTTGAGTTATCATGAACAAGATACAAAAGCAAACCGATTATAAAATACGGCAGAGCAATCCATGTGCTTATCCAAACACTCCAAAAATGGTTAAACTTTGAATGAAATTCGCCTTTTTTTGTTAGTATTATATGTTCAATATATCCTTGACCATTATTAAGATATTTTTTGAATTTAAACATATTTTTCATTCCTCTTCTGTTAACATATCCTCAAATTCTTCAGGGAAACTAACTCCGCAAGGGTAAATGCTATCAGCTTTCCAATTTGGATTATTTGCATACTCTTCGTCCAAATCTTCGGAATCTCTAATTTCTTCGGTTATTTGTTCAACGGCAAGAGCATAGAGTTTTTCATAGATATCCGATAACTCTTCGCACTCATCAAAACCATCTTCATAAACATCGGCTTTAGTGCCGTACTCAACAAGCCTCTCTGCTTCCTCGTCAGTTAATTCCACATCAATCCAAGACTCGCCTGAATCTTCTTTGCCATAGTAACAGTAAATTGGAAATGAAAATTCTTTCATATTATGTCATCCTTTCAAGTCAAAAAGAACATTTGTTCGGCAAAGTCCGTTTTTCAGGACATTGCTTGTAATATTATAATAATGTCAAGCGGTTAGTTTTTTAAACTTAACAGTAATTCCTTTTGGGAATTAAGTCTTTCTTCATAGTTTTGCTTCATGTCGGATATCCTTATCTCGCAAAATTCCTTTATATCTTCGATTCGTGCCTCATAAGATTTAATTAAATCAGCAATTCGCATTTCGTAGGTTTCTTTAAGGGAAACGGTACTGTTAACTTCGATTTCCTTTTTCTTTTCGTAACCGATAAGCTCGTTTAAATCTCCACCTAAAGATATAATAAGTTTTGCTACTGTTCCAAATCTTGCATCAGGTGTTTTGCCTGAACAAATATTTCTAATTGTTGGGAGTGGTATTCCGCTAATATTAGCCATATCCTCGGAAGAAAAATTGCCTGCTTCTTTAAGAGCGAGGATATATTCCCTTACTTTGTCTAAAACAATTTCCATTTTAATCACCTTGCATCAAATATGATTTTTCTCGCATCAAATTTGATATGCTAAAAATCAAATTTGAGTATTGATTTTCAATTTAAAATATTTTACAATTCCTCCAACAGAACACCATTGGAGATGTTGTATAAATGTGTCGAAATATATTGACAACTTTTTTGAAAAATAATAAGCTATTATTAGAACACTTGTTCGATATACCGTTAGTAACGAAAGGGGATTTTTTAATGACAAACAACGAAATTGAAATGATTAATATTATTCGTGAAAACGATAACTTGGAACAAGGATTGCTGATAGCCATTAAAGTTTTTTCTGCATTTTTAGAGCAACTCGAAGCAGCTCCAATGCTTCAGGTTGACGATCTTCAGGTATCTTCCTGAATAATTCTAATACCATCTTCTCTCCCTCGGTGAGTGTCGGCTCATTGGGGGAGATTTTTTCTTCGCTTTCGCTCCATCCCATAAGATATTCCTGCGACACATTGAAAGTCTTTGACAACTTTTCAATAACATCTAAAGGTATTTTTGTTGTTACACCTGAAGCATATCTTTGAAGAGATGATTTTTTTATCCCTGTGATTTTCTCCAACTCTTGGTAAGATTGTTTAGATTGCTCTATAAGTGCTTTTATACGTTCGGAACGAACAGACATTTCATTCACCTCCTTTACCTATATTTTACACGAATATCCCAAAAATGCAATAGGAAAATGCAAAAAATTTTGATTTCATCCCAAAAAAGGGTTGACAAGGTTCGACATTCGTGCTATTATATGTACAGCATCCCACTTGTGGGATGAAAAGTAAAGGAGGGTAGTACATGGTAGATGTAAAAAAACTAAAGTCACGAATGGTTTTAATGGGATATACTCAAAAATCACTTGTGGCAGAGATGAAAAAACGTGGTGTTGAAACATCCGAAAACACAATCAGCTCCAAGATGAACGGAAAGTCACAATTCGATTGCGATGATGCAGATATAATTTGCGACATCCTCGAAGTGGAACGTCCTGAAGACAGAGCAGATATTTTTTTGGTTTAATCATCCCATTTGTGGGATAGAAAGTTGTAACCAACCGAACAGCACTTGCATATCTTAAAGGGTAGCAATTTATCGGAGGTATGTATGAACAAACCACTAACAACCACGATTTACATTGGCGGTAAGCAGGTAGAAGAACTGACCGAGGAACAATGTGAACGAATGGCACAGAGGCTTAGTGAAGCAATGAGCCTCTACTACACATCCCATAAGGATGAGTTTAAGAAGATTAAAAAATAAGAAAAGGTGAAACAGATGAAAAAGCCTACTAAACAACAGTTATATGAACAAATTAGAATCCTCGAACATACCAATCAAAAAATGGTTGAGGAAAGAAATCGAGAAAAATAAAAGTTGTGGAAAGAACAATTACCTCAAGCTTTTGAAGAGTGCAGAAAGCAACTCGTTGCTATCTTTCCCAATCTCTTAACAATGTTGAGATTTGAACATGTTGATGAAAGTGGATATTGGTTTACTTTTCATTTAACAAACGATCCAAGGGTACAGACCTATGCAGTAAGGCATGGAGATTTTTAAAGAAAATTAAAAAATGAAGGAGTAAAAAATATGTTTGAAATTACTAAAGAAGAAATGATGAAAAAGAAGGCAGAACGCGAGGCAAGAAAAATGTTAGGCAAAATGATATCACAGATGGTTTTAGAATCGGATGCAGCACCTGAATCTGTGAAATTGAGTATTCGTGTGATGGACAAGGCAGAGGATATTGGCGAGGCTTTACACAACTTCATTAAAAACTATGTTAATCCTGAAGCAAGAGCCAATGCCGAAACCTTAAAAAAGGTGTTGGAACACCTTGAGTTAGTAGAGGTAGGCATCAAACAGTTTGCAGAAACCACACCATTCGTTAAGGATACTGAGGAGGAAAACTAATGATTATTGAAACTTGGATAGCAGCGATCATAATGATTGCCTTGGCATCGATAGGAATTATAGCTCTTTTTATGTCAATAGTAGAAGGACAAAGGCTCGAAGATGCCAACAGAGAACTTGCGAGAGTGCAAAAAGAAAATGCTGAACTAAAGCACTACATAGCGGTGCAGAGGACAAAAAGCATTATCGGTGTAGCAAATGATTTTAATAACGAAGGGAAGAAAAAATGATGGCTGATATATTGGAAACTTATGAGAGTTTACTGTTAATTTCAAGGAGAGTTGGAAACATTAAATCAACTCACTTGTATGATAGTGACTTTATAACAATCGAGGGTGAATGTGAAGACGGAAAAAAATTCACTCTATCGTTCAGGAAGGAAGAGAAAAATGCTTAAAAAATTTAATGAATTGTATGAGGCAGATGTTCAGGAATACATCGAAAAGAAGCCGACTTTTAAGTATGACAAGAACAAGGGCAAGTTTGTAGAGACCGAAAAAAAGCTTGACTACATAAGCTGGGTAAATGCGGTTATTTTGCTTCATCTAAATGGTGCGGAATCTGTTAAATACGGCAATTACTATTCGGCAGAGGGACATTCGCTCTTTTTGGTAGACGGACAACTACCCGAGGTACACGTTTGGGTAGAAGTTGACGGAGATAGACGAGAAATTACCTATCCTCTAATTGATGGCTCTAATGATATTGATATGGGCAAGATTACGCAGAGTGATATTCATAATGCCTCGCAGAGAGCAATGGTCAAGTGCGTGGCTATAAATTGGGGACTTGGTTTAAAACTGTGGAGGAAAGAAGAAAAAGAAGCCGAGTCAATTCGTAAGGAACTAAAGGATGTTGAGGACATTTCTGTTCACAAGATTATGAAAATCAATGAGAGATGTCAACAGAGAGTTACATTTTTACTCAATCATGGGAAGTCTTTAGAAGCCATTGCAAACGGTTGCGGATTTCCTGATGAAGAAACCTTCCGAGGAGAATTTATCAAATTTAAGACCTTACATAATTTTGAAAAGAAGCTTATCGATCTGCAAAAGGAGTTTGAAAAATGATTGCCTCACAGGACAGAAGCGGATGGTTTGGAGCTTCGGATGTAGATTTCATTATGGGCAACCGAAAAACTGCTACATGGCAAAAATGGTGGCTTGAGAAATTAGGATTACGGCACAACTCGATCAGCACTACTTCAATAAACGCAGGTAAATACAAAGAGCATCAAATCCTTGAGTATATCGGTGCGATAGAAATGGACAAGCAGATTCTTCTGCCTGACCTTCTGTTGAGAGTAAACCTTGATGGAAACACAGGAAAGAAGATTCATGAGGTAAAGACATTCGCTTGGGTTGAAGGTTGGAAGCCACCAAAGAAATATATTCGGCAGACCAACGTTCAAATGTTTGGGTACGATTCTCGTGAGGCTGAAATCGTAGCATATGGATTATTGCCTGAAGATTATGAAAATTTCTTTTTGCCAATTGACGAAAAAAGGTTGCTGAGAATACCGATTGAGTATGACGGTGCCTTCATAGAAAAATTTAAGCCAAATTTAGTGGAATTGGCTGATTGTTTAAGGAAAGGGGTTATACCCAATGAAGCTCTCGTTTAAAAAAGATAAGTTTGCATTCCTTCTGCCGAGGATTATGGAATTTGTGAATTCCCTTGAGGATGGCAAGGAGTATGAACTTGAGATTAAGCAACGTAGAAAAAAGCGGAGTTTAAATGCAAACAATTATTCTTGGAAACTCACCGATGAACTTGCCAACAAATTGATAGTAGCAGGAGTCAAGTTGTCTAAAGAAGAATGCCATGCAGAAATGATATTCCGCTACGGACAGTTAATGCTTGATGAAAACGAGATGCCGATTACAATGTCGGTTTTAAAGGGTGTAAAAGTGACCGATTTTTATCCTTATGCTAAAGAGATTGGCACAGGCACCGTTAAGGGCAAGGAATTCACTCACTATCGTATTTATCGAGGCTCACACACTTATGACACAAAAGAAATGTCAATATTTATTTCAGGAATTGTTGAGGAATGCAAGGAACAGGGCATCGATACCGATTTACCTGAAATCAAATCATTATTGGAGGTTAGTTAATGTTTATTTGTAATGAATGTGGCGAGATTTTTGAAGAGCCAAATTTTTTGCGTGAAACTCATGGCTTAGATTATCCGCCTTATGAAGAAATTGCGGTATGTCCTTGTTGCGAAGATACCGACTTTTGCGAAGCCAAAGAATGTGAAAGATGCGGTGAATTATTCGCAGAACTTGAGGATGGCTTATGTCCTGAGTGTCATGGTGATATGTATGGCGAGTAAAAGAAGCAAAGCCTGTGATATTTCCCCAAAGGTGCGACAGGAAGTGCTTAAGAGAGATGGTCACCGATGCATTATTTGTGGTGAAACTTACGGACTACAAATAGCACATTATGTATCAAGGGCAAGATTAGGACTCGGAATCCCTCAAAATCTTGCGACTATGTGTGTTTCTTGCCATTCCTCAATGGACAACGGCAAATACCATAGAGAACTTCAAAAGTGTGTTAGAGAGCATTTAAAAGCACACTATGAGGATTGGGATGAATCCCAATTAACTTATTCAAAATGGAAGGAAAGATAAAAATGACTCAATGTGAACAAATTATAGATTATTTAAATCAATTCGGCAGCATTACTCCGATGGAGGCTTTCGCAGATTTAGGCATCACGAAACTCGCTACAAGGGTAAGTGAAATGCGAAGAGATGGCAGAGAATTCAAAATTGAAACAGTTAAAGGTACAAACAGATTTGGCAAGACAGTACGATATGCCAAATATTCGTTAAAGGAGAATTGATTATGAATTTAGTAGCACTTATAGGTAGATTAACAAAGACACCTGAACTTAAAACCACACCAAGTGGTGTTTCGGTAACATCCTTTACTATTGCGATAGATAGAGGCTATGGTGAAAACAAGCAGACCGATTTTGTCAATGTGGTGAGCTGGAGGAAAACCGCAGAATTTATTTGTAAGCATTTTACTCAAGGCTCAAAGATAGCCATCGAAGGCTCAATTCAAACGAGAAAATACCAAGATCGAGACGGAAACAACCGCACAGTATTTGAGGTTGTGGCAAAAGAAGTACACTTTGTGGATGGCAAAAAAGATGCCAAGCCTTCTGTAGATATTGATGCCGATCCGCTTCAAACCTTTGCAGACCGCAATAGTGATTTTGTTGAGATAAGCGGTGGGGATGACCTTCCCTTCTAAAGAGGTGTAAAGATGAATCATTACGGAAAGGGTACTTGCATTTGGTCAAGTGAAATTGATGACTTCCCTGATGCAGTTACTAAAAAGAGAATTGGAGGATGATTTTATGAAAATAAGTGAAGAAGACTTAATACTTGCGATAACTGTAGCAGAAACCATTATAAAGGGGCAGAAGGATTACATAAAGGAACTTGAGAAGCAGGTTGAATTTTTACAGAAGGCTCTCGATACTGTGCTTCAAAATAAATGTAGGACAAGGAAAGTGAAGGTGAAGTACGTTGGCAGAACGCAGAATGTTCGCAAAAACAATAATAGATAGTGATGCATTTATTGATATGCCTTTATCAACACAAGCCTTATATTTTCATTTGTCAATGAGAGCAGATGACGATGGTTTTATTAACAATCCCAAGAAAATTCAACGGATGATAGGTGCTTCGGATGATGATTTAAAAATGCTTATTGTCAAAAAATTTATAATCCCCTTTGATTCAGGAATTGTGGTGATAAAACATTGGAAGATACATAACTACATTAGAGGAGATCGTAAAAAAGAAACTGTTTATCCTGAAGAGATGGCATTGCTTATGGAAAAGGAAAACGGTGCTTATACTCTTATCACAGACAATCCAATTTTGATTGAATCTCCCCAAGAAACCAAAAGGCAAAAAGCATACAGAGAAAGTGACTTGCCATATAGTTTTGAATATAAGATAAGACAAGCTTTTTATGGAAGGGTTTGCCCTGTGTGTAATTGTGAAATTAAAGGTTATGTTGATGAGTGCGGAATTGCTACGGATATTCATAAACCAAGTATTCAACATAATATACCAATTTCAAAAGGTGGTAAGCACGAACTCGGAAACATATCGGTAATTTGTCACCAATGCAATGTTTCGTTGCAAGACACAGAAACAGGCAGATTAAATGCCGATGAAGTGATAAAAGTATGGGATGAAATATGTGCAATAGATAAATGTCCGTCAAATGACAGACAAGTGACAGACAAAAGTCAGCGTAGGTTAGGTAAGGATAGTATAGGTAAGGGTAAGTTAGGTAAGGATAACAATGCGGAAAATCCGCTTGATGTGTTACCTGAAAACGTCCGATCTGCTTTTGATGACTTTGCCAAAATGCGAAAAACCAAGTTAAAAAAGCCAATGACGGACAATGCGGTAAAAAGGATGATTACCAAGCTTAACTCTCTATCCACAGACGAATCTATTCAAATTGCAATCCTCAATCAAAGCGAAGATAACTGTTGGTTGGATTTATATCCTCTCAAGACGGATAAACCAAAGCAACAAAAAGGTAGCAATCCATTTCTTGATATAGTGGAAGAAGGTGTCTTCGATGAATAAGACCGAAGCAGCCAAACTGTTAGCGTTAATCAAAGTGGCATATCCGTCTACATACAGGGATATGGATAATGCAACTACGATGGCAACAGTTAATATGTGGCAAAGCACCTTCTCAACTGTTCCCTATCCAATTATGGAAATGGCATTTGACCATTTTCGCAGGGTGTCAAAGTTTGCTCCGACCATAGCAGATATGTATGCAGAATTAAAAGGATTGCATTTTCGAGCATTAGAGGAAGTATTTGCAACGGATGATGCAGAGACTAAGAAAATCGCAAATAAAATAATGCAACATACAAGTCAATATAAAAATGGAGATGACGGTGGCTATAGCATTGCTTCGCATCTCCCAAAGTTAAATATGTTGCCCGAAAGGATAGATGATAATGGCGGTTAATTACAGGCAGATAAAAGCCATCGAGAAAAAGAATAAGGAACGAATACTCACTATAGCACCAAATATGCCTGACACATCAGGAATCTATGCCTTTGTTCGTGCCGAAGGTGGATTTAAGTATGGATATGTTGGACAAGCCAAGCACCTGCTATCAAGAGTGGCACAACATCTTTCCGGGTATCAGCACATAGACCTTTCTCTTAAGAAGCATGGACTATGGAGCGAGAAGAATCCTTGCGGATGGCGAGTAACCTTCCTTGAATATCCTTTGGATGAGCTTGATGAAGCAGAGCAAAAACACATACTTGATATGGCTAACAAAGGCTATCAGCTTCGTAATAAGACAAGCGGTAGTCAGGGCAAGGGTAAGCAAGGCATTGCGGATAACAAGGCGGCCAAGGGTTATCACGATGGATTGCACCAAGGTTATAAGAATGCTCAAAAGTATGTTGCCAACCTTTTTGAGAAGCATTTGACCTACGGCAAGAGATCGGATAAGCCGAACAAGAATCAGGAAAAGGCTTTAGAGAAGTTTAAAGAGTTTTTGAATTATGAAAGCGAGGAAGAATATGGCTGACGTAAGAACGGACGGACTTAAGCACGATGGTGGAAAGGCAAGGCTTGACCTTGTCCCACCTGAGTTAATAGAAGCGGTTGGAGTTGTAATGACTCATGGTGCAGAAAAATACGGAGAGGCAAGTTATCGGAAGGTTGAGCCTAAGCGGTACAGAGCAGCTTTAATGAGGCATATCTGCAAATGGCTCAAAAATCCCTACGGAAAAGACGAGGATAGCGGATTGCCTCACTTATGGCATATAGCCTGTAATGTTGCTTTTCTGCTTGAGTTAGACATCGGAAAGGATGATGAATAATGGGCGGTGGAGTAAGTTTTATTGATGGGCATATAGACGAGCCAAAATGTTGTGAAAGTTGTGTGTATTATGATACAGAGAGAACTGACCAACCTTGTTGTAGTTGTGTTGGTGGGTGTAATTTTGAAAGCGAGGGTGACACCGAATGATAAAAAAAGCACCGAGAAAACCATTGTTTACAGAGAAAAAAGAAGTAGATTTGTTTATTAGTCTTTTTGGCGATTTAGATGAAGAAATTTATATAGAAGTAGCGAAATCAGTTTTTATTGATGGATTAACAAATGAAGAAGTTGCAGAAAAAATCGGATATTCTAAAAGGCATATAGAACGGCTACGAAGTAAATTGATAAAAGTTGCTTTAAAAAGAGCCGTTAAAAAATTGGTAAGAATGGGAGTGATGCCGAATGACAATTAAAGAAGCAATAGGACAGTTAAAGTGCAATGTTGAGGGTGATTATATTAACCTTGATGATTTAGAAGCTTTTAATCTTGCGATACCTTCCCTTGAAAAGCAGATACCGAAAAAGCCGAATATACACGGCTACAGAGAGGGCAGAGAGATTAACACCATAAGTTACACTTGCCCCATCTGTAACAAGCATATAGGCAGATATGCTTATTGCAAGCATTGTGGAATTGCATTAGATTGGAGTGATACCGAATGACCTTAAAAGACAAATCAATGGTTGAACGCTTATTAGGTGTTATAGAGGGTATAGCATTTGCCCTTGATGATAAATATGCACAACCGATATGCGATGCTATTGCAAACATCGATGAAATACTTGATAAGGAAGGTGCAGACAATGACCGATAGAGATAGGCTGATAGAGTTAATGCTTAATGCACCACAAATTCTGTGCTTAAAAGGTGGACAGGCAACAGGAAAACAATATCAAACCTTTCAAAACATTGCCGACCACCTTTTAGCAAACGGTGTTATAGTACCGCCTTGTAATGCGGGGGAAACAGTATATTGCTTAATACAAGGCTTTGAAAACCCTTTGAAAGCAACTGTAAATAGAATTACTGTGCAAAAAGATGCAGTAATTATAAGTTGTTCGGTTTTGGGATATTTCGGGCAATCTTATATGGCAACAGATTTTGGTAAAACAGTATTCCTCACCAAAGAGGAAGCAGAAAAAGTTTTAAATGAAAGGAATAATAAAAATGAATAATAATGAAACAATTTGTACTTGTGAAATTAAAGAGAACGCAGAATTGATAGCAAAGATACTTGATTGTGATGTTAATGGGTGGACATTTGGCGAGAATTTTCATTACTTTGTGAATGAACAAAGGGAAAAATTCCAAAATGAATATGAAAGTTATAATAAGCAATTTAGAGATGAAGAAGAAGCGGATAAACGCTTTAGGCTTCAAATGGCTTTAGGGGTGCTTAAAAGGGTTGTTGCAGCGTTTGACGATGTACTGTATATAATGGAGTCTCTTGTGCAAGATGAGATACCGCAACCAAAGGAGCGTGGGAATGATGCGTGAGATATTGTTTAGAGGGAAGCGAGCAGACAATGGCGAGTGGGTGTATGGTTGTTTAATTAGTATTGAAGCTTCTAATATAAAAACGACTGACGGAAAAATAAATCAAAGAGTTTGTTGTATCACAAAACCATATATTCCAAATGATGCGGATGGTTTTGATTTAGCACTTTATAGAGTTATCCCCGAAACCGTAGGACAATACACAGGCTTAACCGACAAGAACGGCACAAAGATTTTTGAGGGCGATATATTGCTTGTAGACGAGGGCGAAACATACGAAATGCGAGTAACTGCCGAAATGCAAAGCGGTTGTTGGTTGATATTTGAAGGAAAAAATAATCGTGGTTTTCTTGCGATTGCCACAAAACATTCTAAAGTCATCGGCAATATACACGATAACCCTGAATTGTTAAAGGAGGGCGAGGGGTAATGATTGAAATTAAATGTTCAAAAGCACAGTATGAACGATTTATAGATTGCGTTAGTGGAAGTTATCTTACATTAGACAACAAATGCATTCTTGGGAAAAGTTGGACTTCTTGCCCTGCTACAAACGGCAAAAACCCGATTTGAGATGTAATGAATGTTTACGAAAAAACATAAAAAGGAGTGACCAAAATGCCCAATAAACTAACCGATAGCGAGATTGTAAAGGCTTTGGAGTGTTGTTGTATCAAAAAAAATTGTAATGGGTGTCCGCAATATAGTAAAACAAGATGCCTTGAAAGTGCTTGTAAAGGTGCTGTTGACCTAATCAACCGCCTACAAGCAAGAGTTGAATATTACAAGAAAAACCGCAATAAATATCAAGATGATGTAATGTATCTTGCAAAACAACTCGATAACCTACAAGCAGAGAATGAGAGGTTGAAAGCAAAAGTAAATCATTATGCCTATTTATACGATAACTTTGTGACTAAACCAACTAATCGTATCAAAGCCGAAGCATACAAAGAGTTTGCGGAAGAGATTTTTGAATTATTCCCTGCTGATAAATGTAACACAGTAATTAGCAGAGTTACAGTAAAACACATCTTAAAAGAATTGGTGGGTGAGGATAAATGAAAGCACACTACGCTAAAATCAACAAATGTCAGCCGACTTCTGCACAGAGAAAAGCCTTGCGAGGTGAGGTAGTAAATGAATTTAATAAACTGCTTGAAAACTTCAACCACGATGCAATGATACAGTTGTTATATATGTTTCATTTTAAACCACGATACAAATACGGTCAAAAGAGGTTGAAACAGTTGAACAAGGATATTGCAGAGGCTCTTGACGGATTAAATGCAAGGTATGAATTATCAGTAAACGATACCGCTTGGTTGTGCGAGAAGAAACTCAGAGAAGATGGTATTGACGTTGACGAACTATTTAAGGAGGGATAGGCGGTTGAAAAGATATGAATCTACAAGATCGATATGCCCACATTACAGGCACGAGAACAGATTTGTAATATTTTGCGAAGGAATATGCGAAGGAAGTGTGATTCATGTAGCCTTCGCCAAGCCATCGGAATGCTATAAACACAAAGAGAAGCATTGCCGAAAGGATTACCAAAAGTGTCCGATCACAAAAGTTTTAGAGAGAAAGGGAGAGGCTTAATGCCTCTCTTTTTTTGGTACTGTAAGGGTGGTGTTTTTTGCAGAACATCCGTTCTATAATTATTATATCAAATTGAAAAAAGGAGAATTCTGTGGATTGGAACAAACTCAGGGCAGAGTATATTGCCGGAGGTATCAGTTACAGAAAACTCGCAGAAAAGTATGGTGTTTCGTTCAGCACTCTCCGAGATATAGCAATAAGAGAAAAATGGACAGATTTGAAAGCACAGGCACAGAACAAATCCGTAACTAAACTTGTTGAGTCGGTTGCAAAGCAGAACGGCACATATACTGTGAGTGTAATTGATGTAGCCGATAAACTTCTAAATAAGATTGAAACGTTAATAGATACAGAAAAGTTGACAATAACTCACATCAAGGATTTGTCTTCCTCTCTTAAAAACTTAAAAGAGATTAAAGGCATCAAGTCGGATATCGATCTCAAAGAACAAAAGGCTAGAATCAAGAAGCTTGAAAAAGAGATTGAGGCAAATAATCCTAACGGAGATAAGCCATATGGTGTGGTGCTTATGCCTCCAATAATGGCAGACCTCACTCCTCCAAAGGAGGAAGACGATGGATAATGCAATATGGACTCCTCAACCAAGACAAAGGGACTTTATGCAAAGACCTGAAGATGAAGCATTATATGGCGGTGCTGCAGGCGGTGGTAAGAGTGATGCATTAGTCATTGAAGCCACAAGGCAAGTGCATATTCCTCACTATAAAGCATTGATATTGCGAAAGACTTTCCCACAGTTAACCGAACTGATTGAAAAGTCATTAAGATACTATCCTCAAGCCTTCCCAAATGCAAGATACAATGCATCGGAGCATACTTGGTACTTTCCAAGCGGTGCAAAGGTTGTTTTTGGCTCTATGCAGCATAGCAAAGACAAATTGAATTATCAAGGAAAGGCTTATGATTTCATCGCATTTGATGAATTAACACACTTCTCATATGACGAATACATTTACCTATCCTCTCGTAACAGAGCCAATGGTAAAGGCACAAGAGTGTATATGAGAGCAACTGCGAATCCCGGAGGCATTGGACACGCTTGGGTTAAGGAAAGATTCATAACCGCTTCCGAGCCTATGAACACCATATGGGAATCGGTCAACGTAGAACACGATGGCGAGGTATACAAGAGATATCGGTCAAGGATATTTGTTCCTTCTTCTGTTTTTGATAACAAAATACTCTTGGAGAACGATCCTGATTATCTCACAAGACTTGCATCGATGCCTGAAGCGGAAAGAAAAGCATTGCTCTATGGTGATTGGGATAGTTATAGCGGACAATACTTCGCTGAGTGGAGAGACAAGCCTGAACACTATGACGATAAGCAATGGACTCATGTTATCAATCCCTTCCCTATTCCAAAGCATTGGACAATATATCGTTCGTTCGATTGGGGATACAACAAGCCTTTTTCTTGTGGTTGGTGGGCAATAGATAACGATGGTGTTGCATACCGAATACTTGAGCTTTATGGATGCACCAAGACCGCTAACGAAGGACTCAAATGGACTCCACAACAAGTGTTTGAAGAGATACGAAGAATAGAGAACGAACACGAATGGCTCAAGGGTAAGCACATCCAAGGTGTTGCCGATCCTGCCATCTTTGCTTCAAACGGCGGTGAATCAATTTCCGAGACCGCACAAAAAAGTAGAGTGTATTTCAAAGAGGGAGATAACCAAAGGATTCCCGGATGGATGCAGATGCACTATAGATTGGCATTTGATAAGAACGGATATCCAATGATGTATATCTTTAAGAACTGCAAGGCATTCATAAGAACGGTGCCTTCATTGATATTTGATGACCATAAGGTTGAGGATGTGGATACAGAAGGTGAAGACCATATAGCCGATGAGACTCGCTATTTTTGTATGAGCAGACCTATCAAACCAAGAGAAGCAAACAAGCCTGACGAGTATACAGGCAAGAATCCGCTTAATATATTCCTTGATATCAACAAGGAAGACTTAATTAAAAATGCCAAACGGCAACGAATGATTATAAAAGGAGAGTAAAATGGGACTTTTCGACAAATTCAAAAAGCCTGCAGAGGAAACTGTGGGCAATACTGTCGCAGAGAACGTTGTTCAGCCAATGCATAAGCCTATAGGAACTGCGGAAATCAAGAAGGCATACCAAACCTTACTTGATTACAAAAAAGGCAAGACAAACCTTGAGCAGAGAATCATAGACAACGAGCAATGGTATAAACTGCGACATTGGGAATGTATGAGAGATACCAACAAGGATGTCCAACCAACATCAGCTTGGTTGTTCAACTGCATCGCAAATAAACACGCAGATGCAATGGACAACTTCCCTTCCCCTAACATCCTTCCAAGAGAAGAAGGTGACAAGGCAGAGGCTGAGAAGCTATCCTCCATAATCCCTGTAGTGCTTGAGCAGAATGATTTTGAGCAGACCTATAGTGATGTATGGAACTATAAACTCAAAGGCGGTACAGGAGTGTACGGTGTCTTTTGGGATGGTAGTAAGTTAAACGGACTCGGTGATATCTCAATCAATAAGATAGATTTAATCAATCTCTTTTGGGAGAGTGGCATAACCGACATACAAAAGTCTCGCAACCTTTTCCATGTGGAGTTATCCGACAACGATATGCTTGTGGCTAAATATCCGCAGTTAAGTGGTAAGTTAGGCTCTTCTGCGTTAGATTTGAGCAAGTATGTTTATGACGATACTGTAGACACATCAAATAAATCTGCGGTAGTGGATTGGTACTACAAGAAATACCAAGGCGGTAAACTTGTGTTGCACTACTGTAAATTTGTTAATGATGAGGTGCTATTCTCAACGGAGAACGATCCACAGTATGCCGAGAGAGGTTGGTATGACCATGGAGAATATCCTTTTGTATTTGATGTTCTATATGGTGTGGAAGGCTCACCTGCAGGTTTTGGTTACATAGATATAGGCAAGGATGCCCAAGCCTACATTGACAGAGGCAACCAAGTTGTGATGGAGAATATGATGGCTAATGCAAAGCCAAGATACTTCTTCCGAACAGATGGCGGTGTTAATGAGGAGGAATTTGCAGACCTTGACAAGACCTTTGTTCACGCAGACGGAAATCTTGGTCAAGATAGTGTGATGCCGATACAAACCAAGCCTTTGAGCAATATCTATTTAGCCATCCTTAACGGAAAGATAGATGAATTAAAGGAAACCACAGGAAACCGAGATGTATCAACAGGCGGTACAACAGGTGGTGTAACCTCTGCCTCAGGCTTGGCAGCACAGATGGAAGCCTCATCAAAATTGAGCAGAGATAACAACAAGGCAGCATATCGTTCATATCGCAAGATGATAGTAATGATAATCGAATTGATTCGCCAATTCTATGATATGCCAAGATGCTTCAGGATAATGGGCGAGAACGGTGCCGAGAGATATGTTCAATACTCCAATCAAGGCATAGTGCCACAAGCACAAGGTGTCGAGATGGGTGTGGATATGGGATTCCGCAAACCTTTATTTGATATAGAGGTGACCGCACAAAAGCAATCACCATATAGCAAGATGGCACAGAATGACCTTGCATTGCAATTCTTTAATGCAGGTTTCTTTAATCCTCAAATGGCAGACCAATCTCTCGCTTGTTTAGACATGATGGATTTCGATAGAAAAGAATTCATTATGCAGAAGATATCACAAAACGGTGGTATGTATCAGCAGATGTTGATGATGCAACAACAGATGATGCAGTTGGGTGCTATGGTAGACCAAGCAAGAGGTAGCAATGAAATCACACAAGGACTTGCTAATCAGTTTGGGATACAGATGCCACAGATGAGTGGCGGTACTCCTACCAAAGCTCAAAGCAACGAAACATTGGGCGGTGAATCAGGTGTCGGTGAGCCAACTATAACCAAGAAGGCAAGACAAAGGGTAGCCGAATCAACGTCTCCGACATAGAGAGGTGAAACCGATGATAAGAGCAAGTTTCACACGAACAGAAGACAAGACCTTCCTCTTCAAAGTCGATGGACACGCAGGGCAAGATGATAGCGGACACGATATAGTCTGCTCTGCTGCATCGATCCTCGCATATACTCTCGCACAAACAATGCGGTATATCGAGTATGAAGATGGCTTTGAGGCAAATCCTGTAATACATTTAAGCGAAGGGAAAGCAACAATCCTTGTAAGACCTAAAGAGGAATACGAAGGTGAAGTGTTGCAGACCTTCTTCACAGTAGAAGTGGGATATTCACTTCTTGCACAAAACTATCCACAGTATGTGGAATTAAAACAGTTTGGTCAGGCTTAATGCCTTAATATAACCAAAAAGATTCGCTCACTTTACGAGCAGAAAGGATACAAAATATGTTCAAACTAAAATCTTTCCCAATGTGCTTCATCAACCTTCAGTTATTTGCCGAAGGTGGAGATGGTGGCACAGGCACAGAGGGAGCAAATGGCAGTACAGGGAGTCTCGCCAGCTCTCAAACACAGATAACGGATGGTGACGGAACTACTGCGACCACAATCGATAGGAATGCCGAATTTGAGAAGCTTATCAAAGGCGAATATAAAGACCTATACGATGCAAAAGTAAAGGACACTATCCAAAAAAGACTCAAAAGCACAAAGGAAACTGTAGACAAGTACAATTCTCTCACACCAATGCTTGAAACTTTAGGCAAAAAATATGGTGTGGATTCCACAGATGCAGAAGCCTTAATCAAAGCAATCGATGAAGACGATTCCTTCTATGAACAAGAGGCTTTAGAAAAAGGCATTACTGTAGAAGCTCTTAAGGATATCAAGAAGATGGAAAGAGAGAATGCTACTCTTAAAAGACAGATGGAAGAACTTAATGCAAAAGAGAATGCCGATAGACAAGTGGCAGCTTGGATGCAAGAAGCAGAATCCGTAAAGGCTATCTATCCTTCCTTTGACTTGGGAGTCGAGTTGCAGAATCCAAAATTCATTGACCTTCTTAATGTTCCCGGAGTCGATGTTCGTACGGCATTTGAACTCACACATAAAGATGACATCATCGCAGGTGCTATGCAGTTTACTGCAAAGACAGTAGAAAAGAAAATAGCCGACAAGATTATGGCTAACGGCTCAAGACCTGCGGAGAACGGAATGAATTCTCAGGCTGCATCATTAACCAAGAGTGATGTGTCACAACTCTCTAAAGATGACATCCTCGATATACAGAGGAGAGTCGCACGAGGAGAACGAATAGACTTCACAAGATAGTTTAATACCGAATCTCCTCGTAAATTAACAAAATTTAAAGGAGATTAAAAAATGAAAAAATTATATTCAATTAACCTTCAGTTATTCGCTGAAATGAACACCAACACTACACTTTCTCCCGGACTTTCCGTAGAGAACAAGACTTTCTATGACAAGACCTTGCTTGTAGAAGCACAGGCTAACCTTGTACACGATCAGTTTGCACAGAAGAGACCTATCCCCAAAAACGGTGGTAAGACAATCGAATTCCGTAAATTCGCATCTCTTCCTAAGGCACTTACTCCTCTTACCGAAGGTGTTACTCCTGATGGACAGAGCCTTTCTGTAAGCAAGATTGAGGCTACTGTATCACAGTACGGCGGTTATGTTGTTTACGATGATGTGCTTGACCTTACTGCAATCGATAATATCGTTACCGAGGGTGTTAAGGCTATCGGCAATCAGGCAGGTTTAACTCTTGATACCATTACTCGTAATGTATTACAGAGTGGTACTAATGTTTTCTACTGTCCTAAAGCAGATGGCACAGAGGTTACCTCTCGTTCCAATCTTGACAAGACTTGCAAACTTACTGCAAAGATGGTTAAGAGAGTTGCTGCTTTCCTCAAGAAAGTTAATGCTCCCAAGATTGATGGCTCTTATGTTGCTATCATCCATCCTTTTGTAGCATACGATTTGCAGAACGATCCTGAGTGGATTGATGCACACAAGTATGCAACTCCTGAGAACATCTACGAAGGTGAACTCGGTAAAATCGGTGGTGTAAGATTCGTTGAGTCTTCCGAAGCAAAGGTTTATGAAGGCGGTATATTCGGTTGTATATTCTTAGGCGCAAATGCCTATGGTGTTACCGAAATTGAAGGCGGTGGCTTAAAGACCATCATCAAACAGTTAGGCTCTTCAGGTGTAGCCGATGCTCTTGACCAGAGAGCTTCTATCGGTTGGAAGGCTATCAAGACCGCAGAAATCCTTTTACAGCCATACATTATTCGTGTTGAGTGTATGTCGGAGCTTTCCGAAGGACTTGAGGCTAACTAATTAACCAAGGTGCGAATGGCAACATTCGGCAAAATGGGGAGGGAGGTTAATCCCTTCCTCCTCAAATATTTTTAAGGAGGCTATACAATGGCTGAAACAAAGAAAAGTACAAAGAAGAAATCTCTCTTTGAAGGAGAAGAGAAAGTAACAATCAAATTCCTTTTGACTCGTACAGAGAAAGATGATGAATGGGCAGCCGTTAACGGCAAACCTATGCAGATTAAAAGAGGTGTCGATGTCGAAGTGCCAAAATGCATTGCAGAAGTGTTTCAACATAGGGACGAGATGCTTATGCAGGCAATTGAATATGAATCCAAGGCAATGGGTAAGACAGACGATTCCGAACTAAATTAATAAGAAAAACAAGCGGACAGTAAGTGTCCGCTTTTCTTAAAAATGGAGGTGCAAACAATGACTATCATTGAAGCCATCAATAGAATAGATACACTTAAGCCAAACACATATTCACAAGAAACCAAGGTTTATTGGCTCTCCAAACTCGATGGCATTATTTTTGACAAGATTATAAAAACACATGAGGGTGCGGAAATGGAAAAATTCAACGGATATACCGCTGATTCTCCAATGGACACCATCCTGATTGTATCTGCTCCTTATGATGACATATATATCAAGTGGCTTGAGTCACAAATAGACTATGCCAACAGAGAATATGACAAGTATAACAATAGCATTGTAGCCTACAACGATGCTTATGCGGAGTATGAAAGGCATTATAACCGCACACATATGCCGAAGGGCAAAAAAAGTTTTAAATTCTTTTAGAGAGGATGATAAAGGATGAAACTCTCACAACTTAATGTAATTCCCACATCAAGAGAGACCATTGATGTCTTCGGTGGATATAACCACAATCTGCGGATCGGAGATGGTGAATTCTATGATATGGAGAATCTCACATCATCATATTATCCTGTCCTCGCTCCAAGAGGTAAACGAGGCACATACAAATATCCTGAAGGCAGCGGTGATGACCACAAGCCAAATGGACTTATAACCAAGGATGCCTTGTGTTATGTAGACGGAACTAAACTATTCATAAATAACAAGGAAATAATTGGACTTGACCTTACAGATTCACCGAAGCAATTAGTGTCAATGGGCGCATACATCATCATAATGCCTGATAAGAAGTATGTTAACACCAAAGACCTTACCGATATGGGAGGAATTGAAGCGGAATTTGAGGATACAGAGGCAAGGTATGAAATGTGCAAGGCAGATGGAAATGCATATACCGATGTTCCAAAATCCTCTACTGCACCTGAAAATCCTTCTAATATGCAGTATTGGATTGACACATCCGCTACTCCTCACATTCTTAAACAGTATTCCGCATCGCAATCTGTATGGAATCAAATCGCAACAACTTACATAAAGATTTCCGCACCGAATATTGCTCAATCCTTCAAACAGTATGACGGAGTAAAGATGACAGGCTTACCGAATAGAACGGAATTCAAAGACCTTGAAGGCAAGGTTAACATCCTTTACGGAGCATATCACGATAAAGGTGACACCGAGATAGGCAGAGCTGAAGGAACTGATGATTATATCATAGTGGTTGGCTTCCTTGATGAAGCGGACACCTATGAGTCAAATCTTCGCCTTGAGAGAAGAATGCCTCTATTGGACTTCATAATCGAATCAAACAATAGGCTTTGGGGATGCAGATATGGAGAGGATATCAACGGAAACATTGTTAACGAGATATATGCATCCAAGCTGGGTGACTTTAAGAATTGGGAATGCTTTATGCAGATATCTTCGGACAGTTATTCGGCATCCTGCGGTACTGACGGACAATGGACAGGAGCAATAACGCATCTTGGCTATCCCCTATTCTTCAAAGAAAACTATATGCACAAGGTTTACGGCAATTACCCTGCTAATTTCCAAATACAAACTACGGCTTGTAGAGGTGTGCAGAAGGGGTGTGCAAAGTCTCTCGCTATAGTCAATGAGGTGCTTTACTACAAGTCAAGGAACGGTGTGTGCGTATATGATGGCTCACTACCTTCGGAGATATCCTCTGCATTTGGCGAGAATACCTACTGTGAGGCTGTTGGATGCGGACATAACAACAAGTATTATGTCTCGATGAAAGACTCACAGAGTGGCAAATATGCGCTTTTTGTGTGCGATACGGCAAAGGGTTTGTGGCACAAAGAGGATGAAATCAAAGTTGATGACTTCTGCTCCTGTGACGGAGAACTGTATGCCATATCCAATGGGCAGATTATAACGATGTTAGGATCGGGTGTCCAAGACACAGACGATGTCAAATGGATGGCAGAAACAGGCATCATAGGAACTGCATTGGCTGATACTAAGTACATCTCAAATATCATTATAAGAATGTCATTGCAAGTCGGCACTAAGGTAGTATTCTCCATTCAGTATGACTCTTGCGGAGCTTGGGAAACCATTTATACTGCGATGGGTGTGAATCTCCACAGTTTTTCAATTCCTTTGAAGCCGAGACGATGCGACCATTTCCGCTTGAAGATGGAAGGTGTCGGTGAAGCAAGGATACTCTCTATGACCAAGACCATCGAACAAGGAAGTGACCGACAATGAGCATTGATATAAGATTCCCAAATATAAATTCACCAACAACTGAAGGGCAAATGGCTCAAATGCAGAGTTATATGCATCAGCTTGTTGAACAATTAAATTGGGCATTGAATACTGTTACCAATGCACAAAGCGGAAACACATCAAATGTTGTCATAAATAAGCCAAGAGAGGATATTTCACCTGAAGAAGCCGAGAATACATTCAACTCAATAAAGGCTCTCATAATCAAATCTGCGGACATTGTAAGGGCATATGAGCAGACAATGAGAACTGAATATAACGGCGAGTATGTTGCGGTATCCGATTTTGGCACATACATGGAGAACACCACCAAAGTGGTTGAGGATACTTCCAAATACACAAACGAGGTTTATACCAACGTCCAAAGCATAACCAATGCGAGTGGAAACGGAAGGTTAGATAACCTTGAGGATGATGTTAAGAACACCAATGCTTATATCAAGAGAGGTTTGCTTGGATATCTCGAAAGACTCAAAAAGGATGTTTACGGCATAGCGGTTGGACAAACCGATGATAACGGTGCCTATACCAACTATGCTTGGTTTATATCCGAGGGACTTTGTTTGTTTGATGAAAACGGCTATGAAGTGGCATATATAAGCCAAAACAAGCTTTACATCAAAGATGCTGTGTTTTTGGGGACGGTACAATTCAACGGATACAAAGCCGATACAACCGATGGATTAGCATTTGTATGGGTAGGAGGATGATTACATGGCAAATAATTTTACTTTAAAAAGTGGCTCTTATGAGGGCAGATATTTGCAACTTTACTGTGTTCAAGAAAAGGACATTGCGAACAATAAGTCAAAAATCACTTGGACATTATCCTCTCTCGGTGGCTCAAGTAACTACTATTCTACCGGACCGACATCCGTAATCATAAACGGAACAACAGTATATTCTTTGGCAAGAAAGAATTGGGATAGTAAGGTATTTCCTGCAGCCAAAGGTAGTGTAAGCGGAACTATTGATGTATACCACGATTCACAAGGTAATAAATCCGTATCTGTTAGCTTAACTACGGCAATATATGTGGGTGCGACAAGTACATATAGCGGTACATGGCAACTTGATAACATACCGAGGCAGGCAATCATAACATCCGCATCCGATTTTTTGGATACAAGTAATCCAAGCATTTCTTATAGTAATCCCGGTGGCTTTCCTATGAGAGTTTGGCTTGAGCCTAATCCCAATGGTGACCACCTATGTCAAAGAACTAATATCCAAAATACAGGTAGTTACACATGGGAGTTGACCGATGCCGAGCGAGAAGAGTTGCGAAGCAGATGCAAAGGATTAAGCTGCACTATAAGAATTGGTATTTATACAACTGTCAATGGCATAGACTATCCCGACTTTAAGGACAAGACATTCTACATGACGGAAAACACCGCCACAAAGCCTACAGTATCAATGAGTACTACCTTGAACAACGGCTCATTACCGAGTAAATTTAGCGGAATGTACATTCAAGGCAAATCAAGGCTTAATGTGAGCATATCGGCACAGGGCAAGTATTCGGCAAGTATTTTAAGCTATTCCGCTAACATAGGTGGAGAAACCTATAACTCCAACTCGTTCCTTTCAAATGTCCTTAACAAAGATGGCAAAGTGGATGTCATTGGTTATGCCAAAGACTCAAGACAGTTTACAGGCTCTAATAAGCAACAAATTGAGGTAATCCCCTACTCTAAGCCTTTGGTCATTCCCATAGGTAGCGAGACAGCAATACAATGCTACCGAAGTGATGGAAACGGCAAAAGGATCGGTAACAGTACATCGGTGTGGATTAAAGCCAAGAGGTCATATTATTCTATCTCAGGCAAAAACCAATGCGCTTTGCAATGGAGAAAGAAACTGATTAACGAGACTTGGAATGACAACACACATAAGTGGACGGATTTAATTGCCAAAACAAGTACCACAACCAATGAATACAATGCCTTGTTGTCAGGTGTGGTGTTTGACCTCACCAAGTCATATTCCATTCAAATTAGAGCAATAGACGATATCGGTGAGTATGACCTGAAGAACTTTGAAATTCCCACACAAGATGTGGCATTACATCTCGGCAAGGGCGGTAAAAATGTCTCGGTAGGCACATACTGTGATTACTCCAAAGAGCGCACCTTCTATTCCGATTGGGATGCAGAATTTGATAAGAATGTCGATGTTAATGGTAACGTCAAGGTTAATGGAGATATCTATGTTGCTAACAATAAAATGGCTGATTACATTGTCTCCCGAGATACAAGTGGTATATGGACATACGAAAAATGGGCAAGTGGTAAGGCAGAGTGTTGGGCTAAATTTTCTTATACAGTTGAAGACCTTGGCGATACAAAAAAAGATATAACAGTAAACCTATCTTTCCCATTTACTTTTACTAGCTTACCCACATGCAATTTAACACTTGCAAACCAAGTGAATTGGAATCACTATTTGTCATCGTGTGATTTTACAAAAGCGCAGTTTACAAAGTTTTCAATTTATCGTGGGGGTAGCGGAAGCACCGTAGAAGTAAGCGGTACGGCTGATATTAGAGCCATAGGCAAATGGAAATAATTTAAAGGAGGAACAATAAATGGCATTTAGTTACAAAGATTATGTTGAAAGCGAAGCGGTCAAGAGACTAAGAGAACAGGCTTCGCAGTATGGCACTTACAACGAATCCCAAGCGGTGATTGATTCTCTCAATGCCTATAAGCAGAAAGAGGCAAACAAAATTGCCGATTGGACAGGCGGTACATATGGTCAATCTCTCAAAGACCAAATGGACAAGATTAACAACAGAGAGAAATTCACCTATGACCTTAACGGAGATGCTCTCTACCAACAGTACAAAGACCAATATATGACTCAAGGCAGACTTGCTTCGGCAGATGCTATAGGACAGGCTTCCACTATGACAGGAGGATATGGCAACTCCTATGCAGCAACTGTGGGCAATCAAGCATATCAAGGCTACCTTCAAAAACTGAATGATGTTGTGCCTGAGCTTTACAATATGGCTTACAACAGATATCAGCAAGAAGGACAGGATATGAAGGATATGTACGCTATGTACGAAAGTGCATATGGCAGAGAATATGGTGAGCATAGAGACAAGGTTGGAGATTACAACACCGAACTCGCAAGACTTCAGGATGCTTACTACAACGAGAAGAATTTTGATTATAGCAAATTCAGTACAGATCGTGCTTTCTATAACGATGCCTACAACAACGAGAGAACATACGATTACGGACAGTATAATGATGCTTATAATCGTGCCTTTGGTCAATATCAGCAAGGTGTTGCAGAAGACCAATGGCAGAAATCCTATGATTTGCAGAAAGCAGCCGCTTCGTCTTCAGGCGGTAGCACTTACAAGCAAGGTGGCTCGGAAGAAAGTGATTTTGTTCGTTTCGTATATAGTGGCGAGAACAAAGAAAACGGCAAACAAGTCTTTTATCGAGATGGCAAGAAGTATGAGTTTGATAAGGGTGTAAATCCCTATACCGGCACGAAGAATGCGGATGCACAGAATGGTACATTCTCCAACGGATATCAGCCTGACAACATAACCACGAAAGTGAACGGCAAGAAGGTGGTTAATAAACTTAAATCTGTTCCGGGGTATGAGGTTTATGTGAATGGTGTCAAACAATCTGTTTGGAGTTACGATGGCGGTAAAACCTTGTGGGCATGGGATGGCACAAAAAACGAATATATTGATGTAACTTCTAAAAAGAATGACCTTAAAAAATAAGTGGAGGTAATTGAATATGTCAAACATTCGCCTCGTAAAGAAGGATGAAAATCGTGACAACATTAGATTTGGGATAAACCAATCTTACTATAATGAGGTTGTGAGAAGACTCCAAAACACAAATGTCAATGAAACTGTTGACTTAATTAATAGCGGTAAATATCTTGATTCCAAGACTTTAAAAAAGCATAAAGAGAAGTTAAAACAGTATAAGAGTGATTTTGAATTTTTAAACGAAATTCAAAAATTAACATCTAATGATTACGATGAATCAAGTTATATTGAATCGTCCAAATCATTGGATACTCTAACAAAAGCAATAAATGAAAGAGAATCTATCTTCTCCAAATTCAAGAATGAATATGAATACAACGATGCGGTAAAACTTGGTGAACTCTACGATATGCACTCTGCGGACATTCTTCCTTACCTTGACGGCTCAAAAACAAAGGCAGAGAGAGGTGCTCTTGTTTCAAAGCAGAAAGAACTTGAAAATCAACTACAAGAACTTACAAAAAAACTTGGTGCAAGTGGAAACAAGGGTGTCGGAGCGCAAAAGAAAGCCTCCATCTCTCAAGAACTTAACTCTATTAAGAAGCAGATTAGTGACCTTGATGAGAATGGTCGAATTGCCTACACCACCTCAAGTGGTCAAAACATCACTTGGAAGAGCTTGTACGATGATAAAAAGTACGAAGAGGATTTTAATGAATTATATCAAAAATATATTGCTTCGCCTGATTGGACAGAAAAATCTTCTTTCGTATCACAGGCTAATAAAAACGGCAAAAACCTTGAGGATTTTGGAGAAGACCTACTCCTTGAATATATTCATGGCGATAGTGATTTGAGAGGCAAGATAACGGCAGCACGATATGGTAAAGCTACGGCAGAAGCCAATGGCGAACCCGGTTCTCGTTCCTTATACGATTGGGCAAATGATGGTTATGACGAATTGACAGATAAGGAAAAAGAACTTATCACATATCTTTATTATGCGGATAAAGATGCCTTGAATGACACTTTACGCTTTATGGATGACAAACTTGTTGATAGACACAACAAAACCGAAGTGCAAAGAGCATATGAAACGGCACAGAAATATCCTATAGGCTCATCGTTGTTATCTGTTGGATATAGCCTCGGTAGTGGAATTGAATTTTTAACAGACACTATGACAGGTGACATAGAGGGCGGTAACCAAATGGCTGCTATTTCCTCTTCAATCCGCCAAGGTGTTTCCGACAAGGTGGATTGGGAAGTCGGTGGTTGGGATGTTTTCGATTTCTTGTATAATACAGGAATGTCGATGACCGATTCTGTCGTAGCAACGTCATTACTTGGTGGCGGTGGTGGTATTGCATTAGGTTTATCTGCTGCTGCTCAAACTACAAACGATGCTATAAATAGAGGTATGAGCAAAGGACAAGCCTTTACAAGCGGTTTGGCTGCAGGTATATTTGAAGGCTTTTTTGAGACTTGGTCATTTGGTGCATTTAAAGGCTTAACCAAAAACTTAAAGAGAGCCACTTTTAGAGACTTGGCTAAATATGTTGGCAAGAATATGTGGAACAATGCCAAGGAAGAACTCCTTACTGAGATAGCAAACATATCTTATGATTACTTTTTAAATGGTGGTTTTTCTCAAGTCGAAACCTCTATCCGTCAGTATATGAATTCAGGTATGTCCGAATCCGAGGCAAAAACGCAAGTTGCAAAGGAACTTGGCTTACAAGTGGTAGAAGCTGCAGGTAGCGGTGCGCTGATGGGTTTTGGTTTTGGTGCAGGAGGTAGTGTTGCCAAGGCGGTAAACACTTATCAAGATGGCAGACTAATCAAAGATGCAGGTGAGACACGAAACCTTGTCAATTTAGGCAAATCTCTTGGTGAAGGAACTGACTCTTACGAATTTGCAAGTAAGATTACCGACAAATCAAAAGCCTATGCTATTGGACAATTGTTAGGAATCGCAACCGAGGATATTCAAAATGCTAACAGAGGAGATATTGTAAAATCCCTTGAAAGAAAAGGATATGACACCGAAAAGGCAAATAACATTGCGGACTTAATGCTCGATCCTGACAATACAATGTTTGCAAATTCTCGTGGCATTTCTGCTCCCGGTCAAACCTACAATGACATAATCAACAATCCCAATTCAACTGTGAGCCAAAGAAACGAGGCATATGAAGGTATACTTCGTGGTGTAGCGGAAAACCGAATCAATAAGGAAAACGGCAAAAACATCAAAGCCGAGTCCAAGCCTACCAAAACGGCGCAAACCATACTCCCTCTCTCCCCTAACTATGTAGAAAACAGGATTGAGCAACTTGTTGCATCAGGAATCCCCATAGAACAAGCCACACAAGTCGCACAGAGGGAGTTTACAGAAAACCAAGGTAAGATGTCTACCCAAACCGAAAAAGCCGTAGAGAGCAAATTTGAGAGCAATCCTGAAGGCAAGGATTTTGCAACGGAAAGCGGAAAAATCATCGCATCAAAGAAACTCATAGCATCCGATAAGAATAATATGGCTTTTGAGGTTACCTATGATGACGGTACCACCGAAAAAGTCGATGCTAATGACATCAGTTTTGGTAACGAAGGCGAGGCTTTGGTTTACTCAGCGGTAATGGATATGAACGTTCCTGTCGGTGTTGCAGAAACCTTAATCAAGGGATATAAGGGCAACGATGTTAAATCGGCAGGTACATATGTCAACGGAGTGCGAGAGGCATTTGTGTTTGGCAAGTATAACCAAGAAGCAGATTTAAACAACGGAGCATATGCTTCTCAGCTCACCGAAGAGCAAAGAAGCAATGCCTTTAAACTTGGCAAAATATATGCTAATGAAAAGGCTATCGAAGACACGAAAGCCATTGTAGGTGAAGCAAAACCTAATGCAATTAAGAAACGAGAAGGTAAATTGCACTTTGAAGGTGATAAGTTAAGCTTAACATCGGTGCAAGATGTGTCTATCGAGAATCTTAAAGTGCTGACTATGGCAATCGGCAAGGACATCCATATATTTGAGTCTTATGTAGATAAAAACGGCAAACGAGTATACAAGGATGCCAACGGAGAGATTAAGCCTGCTCCTAACGGATTCTATCAGCAATTGGATGGAAGCATATGGATTGACCTTAACGCAGGTAATAGCGGACAAGGTGTGATGATGTATACTGTCGCACACGAACTTACTCACTTCATCAAGCAATGGTCACCAACCAAATTCAAGGCTCTTGCTGATTTCCTTGTTGAGCAATACGGCAAAAAGGGTGTGTCGGTGGCTGACCTTGTTCGTGAACAACAGGCAAAGGCTAAAAAGCATGGTAGAAATATATCCTACGATGTTGCCTTTGAGGAAATGGTTGCCGACTCTATGGAAGCAATGCTCACCGATGGCAAGGTTATTAAAGAACTCGCCAAAAAGGATAAAGGCTTATTCAATAAGATTAAGTCTTGGATTGATAACTTAGTTAGCAGACTTAAAAACGAATACAAAAACTATTCCCCTGAATCCACCGAAGGACAGTTGCTTCTTGAGATGACAGAAGCCTTCAAAGAGTCGCAGAAATTATTTGCAGATGCTCTTACAGATGCAAGTGAGAACTTTGCTATAAAGGGATCGGATAAAGCATTTGTAGAGAATTATCTTAAAACAAAGGACGTTGTTTACAACCTTCGTGCAGCAGAAAGCCATCAAGACAAATTAGCCGAAAACTACACTACGGATGCGAGTATAGACCTTGAGACTCTCCAAAAGAGGTATGCTAAAGTCATCGGCATTTGGGAGAAACTTGGCGGTGAACTTAATTCTAAATTCCTCAACGAATGGAATAACAAGGTAGGTAAAGATAGAGCCTTCACCATATTCAAAGCACAAGCAGGATATAAGTACAATGTAGAACTGTCCTCTATGTGCAAGAAGGGTGTGCCTTTATTTGAAGCCATTGATACCATCGTTAAGAAAGAGGTAATGAACGAACTCAAGACCAAGACTCTCGGCAAAGCTGAAAAGGAAATCCTTTATGACATCCTCAAGAATCACAACTTTGAAATCCCTTGTGCTATCTGCTACGTTGAGCAGGCAAGACAACGAGAAGGTGTAATTATCAATGACTTCCTTGATGGAAAGATTGAGAAAAACTCAAAGGGCAAAATCACCAAGTATAAACTCGGTTGGAACGATGTGCTTAACAGAGTCGAAAAGGAAATGAAGAAGAATGGTGTTGACTACACCTTCCGTAATGTTGACAAAAGCATTGCCACCGATAGTTATGCTCCTGCTGACATCGTTATGGATGAGGCAACACAGGATGCATTCTACAAGGCTCTTAAAAAGGTAGCAAATGCTGAGATTGTTCGTTGGAATCGTGAGGATAGGAAGAGCAATCAAAAGGAAAGAAGACAGATAACCGACCTTAAACCGCAGACCATTAAAGAGGTATTCAAGGGTACTTTACCTTCCAACCTGAAAATCTTCAAGGTGTTATTCAATAATCCTTCCTCAAGGTTTAAGATTTCAAGAGATTTGCTTTATTCTTCTGCGACTACACTAAACCTTGCGAATGCACATAACGATCTCTACAGTTTGTTTAATTTTCAGGGCGGTGTTGCAGGCTACAAGACCAAACAAGCACCTATCGTTTATTGGGGGGACATTCTCGGTAAGTCTTGGAAGCCATCTACTGTCCGCAAGGAAGGTGGCATAAGGAATCAATCTAATAGTGACTTCCAAATGTATACTCTCCTTGACCAAGCACAAATGTACATAGATTTCTCTGCAAAGGGATATTATCTCCAAGCATATACCAAGGTTTTATCCGAACTTAAGTTGTTCGGTTTGAGCCGAGGCAAGATTAATGCTTCTTTGATTCCTCAGGTAATTGAGTATAAGAATGCGGATGGAAGCATCAATTGGGAAAAGACTATGGAGAATGCAGGACTTGATGAAAACGGCAATCCCATATATGACGATTTTGAGGGCATTAACCATGCAGAAGCATTTATGCTTATCGAGGATGCGGAATACAGTAAGAATATCTGCGGTATTTGTATTGGCTATAGTGATAACCACATAAGGAAATTGCTTGACGATAACCGAGTGCAACAAATCATTGGTTTCCATGACAAGACCGACAATCCTGAAAAGAGATATCGTGGAGCAAAGTATTCCAAGAACTACAACGGATTAAATGAGGCGGTAAAAATAAAGGCAGATGGTACTGAAGAAACTGTACACGTTGGCTTTAACCAATTTGTATCGAAAGCCGAAAAAATGTTTAAGTTTAATAAGAAGACCGAAACCTTTGAAGGCACCGTTAACCACAATGGCAAAGAGTATTCTGCAAATGATATTCCAAGACTCGCTGCCGATCTCTATTTGGAGATGTGTGCGGAAAAGAATTACAAACCTGCCTACAATGATTTCTCATCACACAAGAATTACTACAAGCTCCTTGCAGACTTCGGCTTGTATGATTCTCAAGGCAATTATGCACCTCATCAAAAGGTGCAGTACAATATGCCTGACCGAGTGCCTTACCTTGATAAGAACGGCAACAAGGCTTATATGTCAACTGAAGCCTACATCAAGGCAGAACTGCAAAAGGAACTGAAGGTTAGAGATTCTATTTCCGAAGCATTAGCCGACACAAGCGAGAACGGAATCATTCCGCAGTTTGTGGAAAGAGTAAATGCTTTGCATTCCGAAAAGGCTGAT
>JAEIGA010001049.1_pt1 | contig 41829 bp, 72 predicted proteins | sample 9270691 | NCBI WGS metagenome assembly JAEIGA01 (sample SAMN17057246, study PRJNA624740) | gut metagenome | biome: biome; isolation source: fecal sample | host: Bos grunniens | place: China: Xizang | collected 2019 | reverse complement strand
GTAGTTTGAAAACTAACGAAAGGTAGTCAAAGTTAGCCGCACATTCCAGTATAAACGACGAGTAAAAGACATCATAAAACGAGTAGTTAAAACCGGCCCTAGGATTGAAAAAACGGGGGGTATTTTTAAGTTTTTGAGTAATTTGTCAACGACTTTCAAAATGGCCACATTTGGGCCTAGGATTGCTCACGTTGCGTCGGAGGGTTTTCGCCAGGGTCTAAACTGCGTTAAAACCGGCTATTTTCGGCTTTTTACGGCCTTTTTTGTAGTCTTCCTGCAAATATCGAAATTTCGGCAGAAACAAAAAACGAGTACAATTTTACGTGTAGTTTGAAAACTAACGACTGTTAGTCAAATCTAAAAAGTCAGGCTCACGGCCTCGCTTGTTACTGTTCCCATTGTCGCTGCCTGTCCTATCGAAGTTCCGACCGGTGGCATTGTGATTTTCAAATTGGCGAAGGCCTGGACTTCTATCTGGTCCGTGATTTCCATTACGTTAATTTCTTTGAGTGTCATCTGGAAGCTCACGGCATCGGCCTGGTCTTTTACCTGGCTTGTCTGCAGGCTCTTGATTACGACCTGGTTGTAAAGTCTGGCGCCTCCGTCCATGTATTTGAGCACGGCTCCGTTGGTGAACCATGACCACAGCATATCGGTGTAAAGGCGCATTATCGGTCTGTAGTAATTTGTGAGCTCCAGGTTCTTGTCTCCGACTATGTATCCGCTAAGGTTCCAGGTCTTGCTTCCTGGCGCTACGTTGTCGGCCACGTATTTCTTTGTGTCCTGGGTAATGAGCAGGCTCTCGCTTACTTCTGCCTGGGCGCTCATCTGGTTGGTCTCCACTTCCAGCGGTATTGCAAACTTGGCACCTTGGGTTATGTCCGTGTTTATGAGAGTCGGCTGGGTGATCAGCGTCTCGGCCATTTTGCGTGCCGACTTGCTTGTGATTACCTCGCTGCTTAATCCGTCTATTACTGTTCCGATAATGCCTGGCATTTTCTTCTCCTGGTATTTCTCTTATAGTTATTTGAAAAGCAAACCGATATTTAAATTATGGAATATTTACCTTTAATTTTAATTATTGTAGTTCTTGCTGTCTGGGGTTTCATCCGCAACAGAAAGGATGAAGCTGCAGAAAGTAAAAGGGAGGAGCTTGTCGCTTCTGGCGTTCTTGATCCTTATCGTCTGTTTATGGCAGAAACAGTCCCGGCCTTAATGCAAGACTACAATTGTTTTGCTCCTGGTTATCTGGAAAGGTTTACCGACCAGTATCGTCGTGACGGCACTACTGCAAAATTCACCGGGGAGGATCTTCTTCCTGGGGTTGATTCAAATTACGCGGCCTGGGTTCTTTCGCATTGCTCTCTGCTTGCTTCAAATCGTTTTAATCAAAGCCGGCAGTTAGAAGACGCGAAGGTTGCAGGGTTTGATGTCGAGTTAAAAGTTGCGCGTGCAAATCCTAACTGTTCAAAGGTTCCGGCCGAGGGTGTCTTCAAACCTAACAAAGCCCTGGTTTATCCGTGTGCCGATTGTAAGGAAGACAAGCCGTGTGATATCTGGTATAAACTTGTTACCTAGTTCCGCTCATCTGCTGCAGGCGTCTTGAGCTCTGCTGCATTATTGCCATGAGTCCTTCCTGGGTTCCTCTGTAGGCCTGCTGCTTCAAAACCTGCGGGATGTCGTTTGCTCCGGTGATTGTGAAGTTCTGGACTATACTGTATTCGGCCGGTGCGTTCACGGCAGCCATTCCCTGCGGTATAAATGCTTTGGCCAGGTCTCCAACATCGCGAGCTGCAAATACCCAATCATCCGGTGCTATTTTAGTTACTCGTCCGTCCGGACGGATTATTCCGTCCTCAATACCGAACATGGATTTTACTCCATCAAAGAATTGCTCGCCTCTGTCTTGTATTATTTGTAGTGTTTGGCCATCGCCATAATAGAGCGATTTTGATATGTCTTTTACTGCTCCTATTGCGGCTTCTGCCTGCTGCTTTATTCCTCCAAAAAATCCCTTTCCTTTTTCTGACACAGTCCATGCAAATATTGCAGATATGCCTCCCAGGATTGATTCTAAAACGCTTAGCATGGTATCGCCATTCTTTTCCCACCAGTCTCCGATTTTTGAGACGAGCTTTTCTGTTGCTACTCCGATCTTGTCTATTCCGTTGGAGATGTCTGTCTTGTGGTCTTTGAGCCATTGGTTCAGCGTTCGGGCTGGTCCGACCAGCGCTCCTGCGAGTTGGTCTCCTATCGACTTGTATATACTCTCTGCTGTTACTCGGAGAGTCTGGACTTCTTTATTAAAATCCGCAGCGTTATTGATTCCTTCGTTGGTCTGGTATTGTGTGGCCTCGGCTCCGGACAAAAAGTCGGCTATTGATTGATTGGATCTGGCCAGTTCTACGAATAGCTGCGCTCCGGCATCTCCGAGCAGGTCCTGGACGATTGTCGTGGTCCTCACCTTTGTTTCGTTTGTGCCGTCCAGTTTTCCCTGGGCTGTTGCGAGGATTTTCTCCATTGCATCGGCCGGGTCCATGGCCATTAAGTCCTGGATACTTAATCCCAAATAGCCCAGCTGCTTTGCGTATGCTTCGAGTCCGCTTCCGTCAATTGTCATGTGGTTCATGACGTTTGAAAGTTTGCTAATGCTTCCGACCAGTCCGTTGGCGTCTGCTCCTGCTATCTTTGCTGCGGCTCTCCATACGTTGAGCTTCTCGGCGCTGGTTCCTATGAGGTCGGCTGTGTGCGAGGTCTGTGTGGCCATTACGCCGCTTGCTACGGCGGTTCCGGTTAAAACTACGGCGGCATTGCGGGCGGTTCCTATGAGTTTGTTTAAGCCGGTAGTTACGCCGTCTATGAGCTTGTTTCCTGTCTCAAATGAATTCTTATCTGGGTTTAATCCAAGCGACACAAAAAAGCCGCCGATGTCATTCTTGGCCATTGTATATTTCCTCTATTTCTGATTTTGCCCTGATGCAGGCGAAGCCGTCGACCAAATCGTCCAGGTCTACCGGCTGTCTTGCGTATTCCCGGCAGTATGTATAAAAAAGCCAGAGGTAGCCGTTCGGGCAGAGCCGCTCGATTACTCTCTGGGCTTTCATGTCTTTTAATCCGTCGCTTTTGCGGCTGCTGCTCCGGGATTCGAGAGCCGCACGTATTTTTTTAGTATGTACCCGTACAGCGCATCGCTGATTGCGATTAAAGCGAGCGGGTCCTTCTGGAAAAGCGGGAAACCTTCCAGGTTGTCCTCCGGACTTGTCATGCAGAATTTCTCTACATCGCCATTCGGGCATTTTACTTCTACGTTCTTCCCGGCTATGCATATTTTCATCAGCCGGAGCTTGTTTTCAAAGCTAGGGGTCTGTATTACCCGGCAAATCTCCAGCGTGTTTGCTGTGTTTATTCCGTCGGGAAATGTTACAGAAAAAAGGGCGAGGTAGGTCTGTCCTTCCTCGAGCCCATTTTCCAAACTGTCGAGCGCCTCATTGTAGTCGGCGCGGGTAAGTGTCAGCGCTTCCATTCTGTCACCTCCCTTCGATTATTGTTCGTCCGGATCTACCTGGCCGTAGTTCCATACTACCTGGTAGTCTGCTGCGTCGTTGCCCTGGATGTTCAAAGGTGGACAGCTTCTAACTGTACAGGCTTTGAATGTGTTTCCTTCTGTCTTGCCGTTGATTTCCTGGGTGATACGGATTGTACCTCCCTGGCTGTCTCCGGCGTTCTTCAAGAAGTTTGCAATCTTTACCATGTCGCCTTCGGTTCCGGTCTTTACGACGTTGAATGTCAAAGTTCCGGCTCCGTTGTTATTTGTGATTGTGAGGCTGTTGCCGTTGGCAAGTGCTACAATCTTTGAGCTGTCCATGGCCTGCTGGGCCTGTACCATCTGGCCTTCAAGTCTGAAGCCTGCGATAGTTGTCGGTGTGCCGCCGTTCCATAATGGGTGTGTCAAAGTGACACTAAACTGTCCGGCTGCGATTACTGTATGTTCTGCCATTTTCTACTTCCTCCTATCTTGTCGGCTGTGAAAGGTACAAAGTACCATAAATTGTTACCTGGCGTACGCCGTCGATGTATGTTGCTTCCCATGCATTTGGGACTGTGATCTGGTCGCCGCTTGCAGGGAGGTCGCGGAATACCGGCGCTGTGATCTGGAATTCGTCAAGTCTTCCGAATGCCAGGAATGGTCCGACTACGTCGCTTAAAATCAAGAGGCAGGCCTGGTATGTCTGGTTGTTTCTAAAGGTGTTCATACGGGTGATGTAGTTGGCGGTGCGGACTTTGCACATGTACTCGATGTAAGCCTTTACCCAGTTTGCGGCTACGCTGTCGCCGTTAAGGTATAAGCTGCCTTCGGTTACGACGTTTTCGGTTCCGTCGCCTACCCATGTCTGGTATCCGATCTTCTGTGTGTCGAGCGCTCCCTTCTGGGTTGTGGTGAGGTTTTCGTGTTCTCCGTCGCTTCCGGTTGGTCCCGATGCCTCGATTGTATTAAACTGCACCATGTCGCAGCTGTTGCCTACCGGTGTTCCTGTAGGGTTTGCTACAGAAAGTGTAGCACCGAGCTGGGCCAGGGCTCCGTTGATGTTTGAGTTTGAATTGTAAATTACGCGGGCTTTGCTCTCTGCTGTTGTCAAAGCAGAAACGAGAGCGCTTGAGCTTGTGAGCACGTTGCCGTCGTCTGTTCCGATCCACAGTACGCTGTAGAGCGGGTCTGCTTTACAAAGGTTCGAGAGTGCTACCTGCAGTGCGTTGTATCCGTCGCTTGGTGCAATTGCAAACTTAAAGTATGCGTACATCTTCTTTGCTTCGTAAACTGCATTGAGCGGTGCGGTGGCTGGGATCGGGTCCGGGTCTCCTTCCTGGTCCTCGTCAAACAATGCAATTCCCACTTTTACTGTTGTTGCTTTTGTGAAGAACGGACCCAGCCAGGTCTTGAGCAGGCCTCCTGTCAGTTCTCCGTAATTATTCGAGTCTAATTCTATGAGGTCTCCTGCTGCCGCAGAGCTAACTCCTGGGAGATAAGTTGCGGCCTGGTCAACGTTCATAAAAATCATGGCTCTTGAGTAGTTTTCTCCGGCCATCGGTGTTATAACTGTCTCGATTGGATAGTTTATGTTTACCTGGGCTATGGAGTTCTTAAACTGTGACATTGGTTGTCCTCCTTTTCCTTATAGTTATTTTCTCTTGATTTTTCCGTCAAAAATTAAACCAGGCATTCGGCCCTGGTTGCTCTCCAGGAAGTCGTACCACTGGACTCTTATGCTGGTGTTCCATGCCATTACTGTGTTGTTTCCGTCCTGCATAAAAATCGAGCTTATGGCATCGTACTCGTCATTCAGTATGGCTCCGTGAACCTGGGCCAGCTGTTCCTGGACGTCGCTTCTAAAACTCCAAAATGCGACGCTATTGGCCAGCTCCTCGCTCTTTGGTCCTACAAACTGCAGATCTATGTCGGCTATCTTGAGCACGGCTCCGGCGTTGACCTTTGTCTTTACCTGGCCCTGTGTCTGCTCGCCTACGTCATAAAATGGCAGCGTTCTCGGCCGGTTCTGTCGTATCTGGTAGGCGCACCAGTTCTCTATGTTCGGGTTGGCTTCCTGGGGATTGAACCAGTTACCTTGTTTCGGTACTACGTACTTTTCGTTAACCGAGAGAATTGCCGCCAAGATTCCACGTAGCGTCGTCTGATTCAGCTCCATTGTTTCCTACCACCTTATTTAATGTATATCTAAAAAATCCGCCTTCGTGCTCCCAGTCGTTGTCCGCTGTGAGCCGATAAACGGATCCGTTAATGTCTATGAATTTGTCCGCAAGTCCTCCGGTCTCGGTCCAGAGCTCCATTCCTTTTACGTGGACCAGGTTGCCGTTGCCGTCTCTTGTCTGGTCTCCGCTTGTGTTTTGAAAAACTCCGGTTATGGCCTGCGTTATTACTTTGCCGGTCTGCGGATCTACGACCTTATTCCAGCCTCCGTTGATTTTTGGCTCCATTGCGTAAACGGTGAGGCTTCGTCTCTGCTCCGGGAAAAATAACAGCATATCTCCGTATACGCTCATTTGTCGCCTCCGTTAATTACGAATTGCAGCGATTGTATCATGTTGGCTCCGTCTATAAGCGGGATGTCGCTGCCTTTCCACTTGATTGTGCTCTTTGCGTTTGGTTTTTTCTGCTTGTAGTAGTCGCTTCTTACAAACTCCTGTATTGCTCCGACGGCCAGGGTGCCTACTTTGTTCCAGTTGGCTTTCTTGCCTTCTGCGAGCTTCTGGCTCTCATCCTGCAGCGCTCTTTTTATCTTGCCGATGTTCTGCCTTATTCCGTCTTCCAGGAAAGGGCGGGCCGGTATGTTGGCCGTTCCAAAATGCAGCATCTTTGCGAGCTCTGCGGTCTCTATCGGCTGCTGGTTCATCGGGTCGCTTCCGTCGAGGTGTACGTACTTGCCGCGGCGCTTTTCGTTCGGTTTATCAAAGTCATCTTTGTGCAGGGTATTTACGTGCTCCATTCCACTTGGGAAACCGACCAAAATCTCGACGCGTGCTTCGTCCATGAGTTTTTGGATTTTCTTGAGGTCTATCGTGTTCTGGATTTGTACCCGCAGTCCCGAGTTCCAGGCGTCGTGTCCGGTGTTTACTAGTCCTGCTATTCTACTAAGCATAGATTCCGTACCTCTCCGGTGCGCTCTGGATCATGATGAGCGCCTTCTGGCCGAATAGGTTAGAATTCAGTTGCTTGAGGCCTTCCTGGGCTTCCATGTCAGAAAAGCTTACGGAAGTTCCGCCTATGCTCTTGCTTCCCAGCGCCATTCCGCCGTTGCTTACTACGCCTGTTACTGCCGACGGGTTCATGTCGGCTAAGTACCAGGCTGTAATTAAATTAATACAAAGGGTGCGCTTTGCCTCGCGGGTTGTTTCGTTCAAAACTCCCCACAGTTGCAAAACGCCGCTAAACATGACGCATACGTCCTCGTACGCCGAGTTTACCTGCTCGTCGCTTAATGTCGGGAAATTGTCAGCGTATTTGAAATCTGCACGTGTCATGTTCGTCCTCTTTTATTTCTTGCTCTTTTTTGAGCTTGTTTTCTTTGGTTCTTCTGCAGGAGCTTCTTCGTCGGTTGTTTCCTCAGCTTCTTCTGCAGGTTCTTCTTCGACAGGTTCCTTTGCGGTCTTTCCGGTCTTTGCTTTGAGCGCTTCGTTTTCGGCCTTAAGGCGTTCTATTTCCTCGTTGGCTTCGTTGATTCTCTGGGCGCTCGATACGTAGCTCTCCGGCATCTTGTTCAAGACGCGGATTTTCTTTGCGTTTACGAGCTCTCTAAAATATGGCTCACAGTCTTCCAGGCGCTTGAGTTCTTTGTCTTCAATTTCCATTAAGTTCTTGAGCGGTCCCTGGGCGCTTCTGGCTGGGAGTGTTTTCCCGATTGAGCTGAATGTTACCGGGTACTGATAAAAAGATTGTAAATATTTCATTTTTTTGCTTCCTTCTAAATTAGGGGAAATTTCCGCTATTTTCCGTTAATTTCCCATGATTAAAAATAAAACCAGGGCCGGCTTTTTAGTTCCGGTCCTGGTTCCTTCAACCTACGACGAGGTTGCTGGTGTTGGAGCTGGCTTGCATCCAAATCCTGAGTAAACCTTTACGGCTGCGGCTACAGGTGCGAATACGCCGGCAAATCTGCGGAGTACTGCGTGCTGCTGGTCGTAGCTGTTTGGATAAACTGGATATGTGAAGTTCTCCAATGGTACGCCGAGGAGCAGGAGATCCTGCTTGTCGTCGTTTGGTCCAGCGCCTACTTCCGGTGCTGTGATTACGAGCTTGTCGCTGTCTGTTGCGTTGAATTCTGTATTTGCAGAAAGGAAAGGATCTGCATAGAATTCTACCTTTGGCTTGCTTCCGTTCTTTGTAACGCCTGCGTTGAAGTTTTCTTCAAAGATTGCGAGTGCGCTCTTTGCTTCGTAGGTGTTGCTGTAAGGTATGGATGTGAGCAGGTTATAGGCTTTTGGCGACATTGCTACGCGTACGATGTCAAACTTGTTTTGTACGTTGCCCATAAAGTCGGTAATGATTCCAGCGAGCTCTTTGTACATTGTATAGCCTTTGTTTGTATTCAAGTCGTCTGCAGCGATTTCTTCCAGGGAGTCTTTTGTCCATGAAGTCTCGCCGTTGATGTCAAACAAACCGAGTGTACCGGTTGCCTCGTTTCCGTAGTAGGTGAGGTAATCGGTGATCATGTCGATTACGTACTGTGCATAGCGCTGCTTTTCGGCCATCAACGAACCGGCAAATGGAGAGCCGTTGCCATCCTTTGCGCGTTCCATTTCTTCAATTGTGAAGTTGAAGAAAACCTTGATGTTGATGATGGCGCTTGTCATCATGCCGCCCTGTACGTTTACGTTCTGCTTAAGGTTTGCAGCTACGGTTCCGGCTTCGCCTACAAGTCCCCAGCCTGAGTAAGCTGCTACCTGGAGGTTCTGTACTTCTCCCCATGGGTTTGTTCCGCCGAGGCGCTTTACCAAGTCACGTGCGTGGCTGTAAAGGAGCGGCTGTTTGAAAATCTCAGGGAAAAATGAAGCATTCCATGGGCTGATTGCCTGGGCTGCGATCAATTCTCCAGAGTCGCCTGTGTATGTCTTTACGCCGCTCTTTGAGCACATAAAGTCGTACTTGCCTGTGCGTGGATTGAAGCGTGGCTTCATGTCTACGTTCATGGCGTTGGCTTTGTACAAAGCTTCGAGCTCTGGTGTGTATCCTACCATCTGGCCGATTGCAGCGTGGTCCCCTACGTAGATAGGGTTGGCTACGGCACTTGCTGGTACTCCGTATTTAGGGTCGCTTGCGCGTCCGATCTGAAGTGTGGCATCGCGGAGGAGGTCGTTAGCCTTTCCGTTCATGCCGATCATGCGGCCGGCTATCTTGCCGAGCTTTTTGAATTCTGATGAACAATCTATTCTCATCTTGGTCCTCCGTTAGCCGAGCCATACGTAGGCGCCGTCGTCTGTAACTTCTACGACTGTGGCTCCTGCGAGCAATGTGTGGCTTGCGCCGGCTGATGATGAAACAAAGCCGATTTTACCGGTTGAGTTTGCAAACTCTACTTTGTATCCGATTACTGGGTCGAGATCTTCTTCCCAGTCTGTGATTTTTACAAGTCCTTTGTTAATGAATGCACATGGCATTCCTGCGAGGTACTTGCCTGGGTGAGCGATTGCGTTCTGGGCGATTGCGTCATCGAATACTACGATTCCGCGTGTAATGTTTGCGCCGCTGTTTCCTGCTACAATTGCTGTAGGGTCGCTTGATGGTGCAGAGCAAACTACGCCGAATGAAAGGCCAGCGCTCTGGTTTGTGGCGTCTACGATGCCGCCGAGCTTGAGGTAGCCTTCCTGCATTGGGACTGCCTGGGCTGTGAGCTTGAGCTGTCCTTTGAAGCCTACTGTCAATGAAAGGTTGCTATCCATAGGTTACCTTCCTCCTTCTTTTGCTTTGGCGAACATCTCGGCGAGCGAGCCTGTTGCCTTTGTATTGTTTACTGTTACCGGAATAAAAGGCATAGCGTGGTCTGTTACCACTTCTTCTTCCTTTTCTTCTTCCACATCTTCTTCTGCTTCTGCGTCTGGTGCTTCGTCCTGGCAGGCAGCGTCTTCGGCCATGCGCTTCTTGATAAACTGGTAGATTTCTTCCAGTGTATAATCGGCATTGGCTCCTGGTTCAGCGTCCTCTGGTTCGCCTTCTTCTGCAGGTGGGACTTCTGTCTCCTCTGCAATTTCAGCTACTCCTTCGGTTGCTTCTGGTGCTGCTTCCGCTGCAGCTGGTTCTTCTGCAGGTGCTGGTTCTTCTGCGCTCTCCGGCACGTCCTTCATGGCTTCTGTGTCGAGCTTTTCGAATAAATCAGCGACCATTCCTGCGGCTTCTTTGGCTGCAGCTTCGTCCTGTTCCTTTACGGCTTTGAAGTCGTCCAGGAAGCGGTCGAGCTTTGCTTTGTCCTCGTCGCCTGGGAGGTCTGCAGTGAAACCTTTGAGCTCGTCTACCTTTGCGGCTACTTCTTCGTCTGTGAGCTTGTCCTTTGAAGCTACAAGTTCGTTGAGCTTCTCTCTGAACATTCCCATGTCGTTGTCTGTAGTCATGAGGCGCTTACGGGCTGCACGGAATAAACCGGTTAAAAGTTTCATTTTTCCGTTCTCCTTCTGCTTTTATAGTTATTTATCTTTAACAAAAAGCAGCAGGATTTCGTCTACTGCTTTTGCTGCGATACCTACGGCTGCCATCCAGGCTCCCCAGTTTGCTGGTTGGAAAAATCCAAGCAGGGCCATTCCGGCGATTTCTGCGGCTTCTGTTAGTCCGCTGATTAAACCATAAAGTTTTTTACTCATGGGTCGCTTCCTCCTTTTGTTTTATGCTGTCGCTTCCGGCTCGGTGCCGTAGCGCAGGTATTCATAAGTTGTGTTCATCTGTGGAACGTCTGCGATCTTGTGGACCTCTGCTTCTGTCGGGTGGCTTGTCGGTAGTCCGGTCATCCAGCTCTTGACCTTAATTCCGGCCAGTGCTGCGAGCTGGTTCCATGAAAGTCCGGCCTCCATTCGCTTCTCGTTGATTCTCCTGTAGACGTTGGTCCAAGAGCTCGGGTTGCCTACGCGGAGCAGGCTTGCTACTATTCCCATTTCTGTCCTCCTATCTGCAGCGGTCAAAGACCGAGCCTGTTGCTATGTCAAATACCGATTTTGTCTTCGGTGCCTGGTCCAGTACTCCGGCGTATTCCCCGCCGCGTCCGGCTCGTAAAAGCGCCAGGTGGTTTACGTCCGTGATTTCTTTCATTACGATGTCGTACTCCTGGCCGTTTGGTGCGGTTCCCTTCTTCCATTCGAATTCTGCCAGGTAACCTGGGCTCAGCTGGATTTCGCCTCGCTCGTAAGCCTGCAGCGCTTCGTCGTCGTACATCATCATGGTGCTTCTGATTCCTACTTCGTCGGCTTCTTTGATGTAGTCGACTGTCGGGTTCTCTCCGGTCCAGCCTACAGCCAGGTCTCTGAAGTTCTGGCCGTCTACCGGCTGCTGCGGATGGTTGTGTACGAGCGGCAGGCTTTTAAATTTCTCGCAGGCTCCGGCGAGCACTGCTGCGGGCCTGTACACCTTATAGAGGCGCTTATCCTCTACCCAGTCCGGCGCGTTCTGTAATGAAAGGCGAAGGGTAGGCAGCTCCTCTTTGGCGTAGTCGTATATGCCGCTTACGGCGATTCTTATATTTTTCAATTCCGGCATTGTCTGTCTCCAAAAATAAAAAGGTGGGCCGGCTGGGAAAACAAAACGAAAAACCTAGCCAGCCCTGGGGCGGAGGTCGCCTTACACTTATAGTTATTTTTATTCGCGCTTTTTCAAAAAAAAATAAAAAAAAGCACCAGGGAGGGGCCCGGTGCTCTGCTTCCTAACTCAAAAAAATTATTTACAGGAGTTACTTTGCGGCAGTCTGGCCGGTCGGAAGCTCGCCGGCTTTTCTGCCTGCAGATTGTGGCTCTGCTGGGCCTATTCTCCGTCTATCACTGCCTGGGCGTATTCTCCCCAGGCTTCCCATTCCTGGACTAGGTGCTCGTAATAATTGAGCGCTTCTACCAGGTCCGCGGTTGTTTCTATCGGTGCGAGCTCCTGTCGTTGCGGCTGTGGAGGCAGCACCTTCTGCTTATCGCTTTTTGGTTTGCTTTGGCAGCTTGTCATTGTTAACGCCAATAATAGCGTTAGCAATATTGACCAGCTCCTCGTCGGTTTTTGCGTTCTGGATTGCATCTTCTACCTTCCCTTTATCCTGGCTTATCTGGGCGACTTCTTCTGCGTGGCGCAGGAGATCCGCGATTGTCTTCTGCTGCTTTTCTATGTCTTCTTTAAGTTCGAAGTTCTCGGACTGCAGCTGCTTGCATACCTTGGCCGTGAAATACAAAATTATTATCAAAACAAAAATCACGAGCCCTGCGATTATGTATCCGGTCATTCTGTCTCTCCTGCCTTTTTGAATTTGTCCAGCGCGATGTTCGTGTCTACCGTAATGAATAAAGCGGCCAGTGTTCCGGCTACTTTACAAAGTTCTGTTATTTCGCAATTCGTGAAAATCCCGAGCCATTTCAATACGGCGCCTACGAGCAGAATTGCTCCGGCTGTAATCTTCGCTATCAGCGATACTGTTTTTGCTTTCATTTTATGCCTCCTGTTTTCTTTCTCAAATAGCCGAGCAGGTTGGTCTTGTCTCTTACTCTTATCTCTGCTCCGGCCTGGGTGATTCCGTTCTGTTCAAAAACTAAAAACTTTGAGCCGTCAGAAAAATACGCGATTAAAATTGCGACGTGGCCGTACTTGTTTGCCAGGGTCTTGTCCCATATCAGAATGTCGCCGCTTTTCCAGTTCTTATTCGTGCTGCGGGTGAAGTATTTTTTTTCTACCGGCATTCTGTCGTAGTCCATGAATAAATCCAGGGCTCCTCCTGTGGTCGCGCATGGTCCGGTGTGCTCTTTTATTCCCAGTACCTCTTTTGTGTACTGCCGGAATAAATCGACGCATTGCGCTCCGTAGGCTCCATCAAAGTCCACTTTCTTGCCGATGTATTTGTCTATGAATTCTATAAGAGTCATGCTTCCTTTGCTCCTGTTATTTCATAAAAAAAGAAATGATGAGGCCGACTCCTTCTGCGATTATGGCCAGGAGCATTGATATAAATTTCGCCTGGTATTTCTTCTCGGTCTCTGCCAGTGCGAGCTTGATTTTTAAGTCTACGCTTTCGTTGATCTTGGAGGCGATCTGCTCCGGCATTGCCTTCAAATCGTCTTTGATTTCTTTGAGGTCCTGCTCCATCGCTGTTACCTTTACTTTCATTTCTTCTGCCGTCATGCGCTTATCCCCTTCGTCTCTATAGTCGTTTTGAGCTCCTGGATGTCTATTTCGCACCTGGCGTGGCCTTTGTCGTAGTAGTTGTAAACGTTCAGAATACGGACTATTTCCCAGTTGTCGTCCTGGAGTACTCCGGCGTCTACCAGCGTGTCCAGGATTGAGCTTGTTCCGTTGTCGCTGTCGCGCCTTCTCAAATCTCCGTGAAAAAAAGAAAGGCTTATTATTACCGGGTGGCATATCGTGTTGTGGTTTATTGTCATGGCTCTAACCTGCAGCAGGGCGCTTTCATGCCATGCCTGGTAGCGTTTACTCGGGATCATGCAGCCTGTTCTAGTCCGTATCTTCGAGTTCTTCTTGGCCGGTGTTTCGCCTTCGATAATCAGTTTCATTTAGTCCTCCCATTCTACCGGTATCAGTCCGCAGCGGCAGTTATAATCATCCACCTCCGGCGGCAGGTCCCGGATTCCGAATATCTGGCCATCGAGCAGCTTGTGGCTTTCCCTTACTCGTGCGTCGTGGCAGGTTACCCATTTGACCTTTGTTACGCCTGCGTTTGTGAACGTGGAAAGGGTCAGGGCCTTATTGAAGCGCTGCATCTGGTCGCGGGCGAATAATCGCGCCAGGTGGTCTCCCCATTTGTAGGCGAGCTTTGTCAAATCGTCAAACTTTAAGGTCGGGCTGGTTCCGTCTACGTAGTCGTGGATCCGCTCGAGCATTCGTCTCTTTATGTCTTCCTGCTCCCAGCCGAGCCTCTGGATTGAATTGTCGAGGTACAGCTTCTTTAAGGCTTCCATGTTGTCATTAAATAGCTGCTGCTTATCGATTGAGAAAGTTGTTAGAACCTTCTGCATTCTCTCTCCGGCGTCGTTGAATAAACGGCCCAGGTATTCGCTTTGCTCCAGGTCCAGCATGGACGCGAGCTTTTCTCTTGTCTTGTCGGTCTTTTCCTGGCTTACGCTGTCTCCCTGGTCCCATTTATGCTTGAGCGTGTTTTCTGCAGCGGCCATGTTCGCCTGGTTGGCTACCTTCTTGTTTAGGTCCTCGGCTTCCTTCTTCATCTTGTCGAAGTAGTCCAGGAGGTCTTTGAGCGTCTCGTCCTCGTTCTTCTTTGGTGGTCCCTTTGCATCTAAGGTAGCACGGCTCTGTTCGGCTGCTTCCTTAATGTCTCGGAGCAGGGCGCGGCACAGTTCGTTGTAGTAGCTTTTTAAGGCTTTGGCCATTTTGTCCTGCAAAGCAAAAACCGGCCGCGGGATTCCCATTCGCTTCATGCGGAGGAAACCTTCGCGGGTTCCTTTTGAGTAGACGTAGCCGTTCATTGTAAAAGGGTATTTACTCTTTGCCATTCTTTAAGTACTCGTATGTCGTGTTCAAAACCGGCGCCATGCGGTGCAGGTCCTCGTCGCTTGGTTTACTTGTCGGGAGCCCTGTCATCCAGCTTCCGAGCCTGATGTGGGCTTCCTTTGCTATCTGGTCCCAGGTCTTGCCGGACTCTTTTTTCTTTTCCAGGATGCGTGAAAATAAAAGTGTCATTTGTCGTCTCCTTCGTACTTGCTGTAGTCGTATTCTTCGTAGTGAGTGTGATTGTACTCGGTGTCGATTATTCCGCGTAAAGAAAAGCGCGGGCCTACTTTGCACTTTACGTCCCTCCTGTAAAAAGGAACGGCCCAGGTTACCAGGTCGTTTGCGGTTACGTATTCGCGGATCCGCCTGCAGTACTTCTTCGCGCTGTAAAACGGATTAGCCCAGCATTTGACGTCGCCGTAAGTTGTCAGCTCGTCTATTGTGTACTTTGGCCGGAATACGTGGAATAAATAAATTAAGTGTCTTGCTGCAATCTTGGCCATGGCGCTTCCAAAACTCCAGCCGCGGATTACTATGTCGTAGTCCAGGTGCTTTGCTGCTTGTTCGAGTAGTTCCTGGACAGGGATTGCGTTTGTGCTTTTGTATGCGCAGGCGTATCCGCGTGTGGTCCATACGATCTTGCCTTTGTCTGTTATGCGCTCGTTCATGAGCTTTACGCCTTTGCCGGTGAGCTTGAGTGGCCATGGGAGGAATTGGAAGTTATGCTTCCAGTCCTCCCGGCTGTCGCTTTCTTCAAACTGCAGCACGACCTCTTTCTTTTCGTCGTCTACGAATACTTTGTAGTCGATGTCCTCTCCGACTACTTTGTAATCGCTTGTGTTTTTGATGTCATAGAATTTCTGTTGTTCCGGTGTCATCGTTTTGTTTTCCTTCCGTAGTTTATGTTCTCCGGTCCGTCCGTCCATTCGCACTTGATTCCTTTTCCGTTCAGAAATCCTACGACGTACGCTACGGCCGGGCGCTGCTCCAGGTACTCGTTCTTGGCTACCATTGCGCAGCCTTTTATCTTTATCTCGGTGTAGCCGGTGAGCCATGCGTAAATGGCCAGGGCGCTTATCGAATTATTGACCGGCATTCTCTGGGTGTAGACTTCGTCCGGCAGCTCTCTTATGGCTCCCTGGTGTTTGCATGGGATGTCGTGAAGTTCAAAGTATTTATCACCTCCGTCCCTGGTCTCTGTTCCCAGGTACCAAAGTTCCCAGCCTTCCTCGCGCACTTCCTCTGTCGGTCTGGCTCTGTTGCTCCGGCCGCAGATTATGACCTTTTTACTCTTGGAATTCTCCGGCATCCTCAAATCCTCCGGCCTGTTCCTGTTCTCCCATTTCGCGGCCGCCGTTCAGCTGGTCCCACATTTCCTGGTCCATGCCTTCGTTCTCTCCGGCGGTCAGCTCGTCCATGATCTTCTCGTCGAGCTCTCCGTCCTTCATGAGCTTGTCTGCTGCTTTGAGCGCTGTTGTAAGCGGTGCTCCCATTGCTACAAACGAGCCGGCGGTCTGGGCGAGGCTCTGTCCTATCTGGGCCTTTTCCTGGTCCGTCATTACGACGCCGTCGTCGCGCTTGATGTGTACTTCGTCTGCGTGGCGGTACTGTTCGCTGTTCTTTCCGAATGTGTCAGCTACCAGGAGCTTTATGCAGTTTTTGAATGCCGGCTCTACCTGGTTGAATAAAAGGCGGGCGGTCTCGCTCTGCTTGAGCTTGATGTCGTCCTGGTTGTCGCTTGCGAGCCCTGTGGCTTTTTCCTGGAACAATACCGATTCTGCAAGGCCGCAGCTTGCGCAGAATGCCAGGCGCGATTCGTTGATTAAATCTCTGAAGCCGGAATATGTGCGCTCCAGGATCTTGATTTCGCCTACGCTGTTTATTGCCTTCGGGTGCAGCATGGACCATTCGCGCATCTGCGCTTCGTTCTCTTTGAAAAAGGTTTTTGCAAACTCCGGGCCGTTTTCGATTATCAAGCCGTCGGCCGGGATTGCGTGGTACATGAGGCTGCTCTGTTGTGCCATAATCGGCAGGCTCATTTTCATTATCTGGTATGCTTCGTAGTCTTTTATCCAGCCTTCAAAGTCGGAGGTACTCCATCCCATCTGTTGGATAGCTCCCCAAAATGGCAGGCGCTTTGGTCGAACCATGGCCATGCGCTCGGTGTTTACGCGTACTCCTCCGAGCGGTATAAAGAGCGATTTTGCGTACAGGTAGTCCTGGGCTGTTATGTTGTAGTTCGGTACAAATACGCAGTTCCAGCGGTCTGCTGTTATCCAGTAGCGGATAAAGTCTTTGTCTTTTCTGATTTCGGCCAGGAGCTCGTCGATTCCCTTCTGGGTCCGGATCGGGTTGTCTCCGTCTATGGCCGGGTATGTTACGGCGCCTCCAAAAATAAGCGCCTGGGTGATTGCCTGGCTGTACGCTTCATTAAAGCCGCATTCCTGGGCTCTTGCTTCCAGCTCTTGCAGGTCCTCCGGTGTGAAGGCGTCGCATTCAAAGTGTACGCCGTCGAGTGATAAAACTCCGGCCTTCTTATCGATTACGCGGGCCGGCAGTCCTGCGTTTGCGTAGTAGCTTGTTGCTTCGGTTGGCGTAATGGAAACCGGTATAAAGCTCTGGGTCTGCATTCCTGGGTCTATGATGGTGCCGATTCCGCTTGTCGGGTTGTAGTAGCCGTCCTGGACGATTCCTTTCTCGCGGCTCATTTTAGCGCGTGCCTGGGCTTCTTCCTGCATGGCCTTTATCTTGGCTCCGTAGTCTTTTATCATGCCTTCGCGCATTTCGGTGGCGCTCTGGGTCCCAGGTCTTGCGTCCTGGACTATCTGGGCTGCCTCGTCGCGGATCAGTGCGAGCTCGCTTGCGTCTAAGGCGATTTCTTTGTATCCGTCCTCGGTCTCGGCTCCGGCGCTTTCGTGTCTTGCGATTGTTTCAAATATGCGCTTGTGGTGCTCGTTGGTCTCTGTATTAATTAATTCATTAAATCTTGCCATGGCTGGTTCCTTTTCCTTATAGTCAGTTATAAAAAAAGGCTCACGGTTTTTGTCCGTGGCCTTAGTCGACCTGTCTCTTGGAAAGGCCGGCGCTCTATTCTTATTGTCATGCTATCTGCAGGTATCCGTGCTCCTGGACTTCCTCGCGCGAGAGCTCCTTCAGGTTCAAAAAGTCCGGGTCGCTGCGGACGATTCTATAAATTACGTAGCGGACGCTATCGGTGAAGTGGTCCGGGTCCTTTTCGCCTTTTCCTTTCTCCGGCTGGCCCATGTCGTTGTATGCCTGGACTTTGAGCGCCTCGCTTACTTCTGCGGTCTCCCTGCAGTCAAAGACTTTAAGCCGGCCCATTTTAAACAGCTTGTTTACGTAGAAAACTGTATCTAAAATGCGCGGATTGGAGCTTCCTATTCGGCATTCGATTCCGTTGCTTACGATTTCCTCTTTGTAGCCTTTGAGGATTTCCTTCCCGCTGCAGTCCGGGAACCACAGTATTTGGTTCTTCGGGAAGCTCTGGCGCATTAAGGCCGGCGCTCCTCCTATCTCTTTGAAGCTCCAGCCGCGGACGATGTACAGCGTCTTGTCTCTCTTGATCACGGCCGTGCCTTTGGAAAAGCCGCTATTAAGGTCCTGGCCGACGTAGACCGTGTCGGTCGGTAAAATCTCAAATGGTGCGCACTTGCAGGTCGCTTCGTCGTAGTTGCCGTAAACGCGGCCGCTCTGCAGGTTGACAAATCGGCCCTCTAAATACGCCAGGCGTTCCTGCTCGTCGTAGATTGCGTAAAGCCTTTTGACGTAGTCCGGATCCAGGCTCGTGTTGTTCTTTGTAAGGCCTCGCACCAGTACGTTTGGCAGGTGGCTTTCTTTGAGCTCCTGGACTACTTTGTAAAGGCCGCGGTATCCGTGGACCGTGGAAAAGTACATTATAAACGGCTTTCGTCCGTCCGGCAGCGTGATTCGGGTTCGTTCCGACAGCGCTTTGTGGGCCTCGATTGCTTTCTGTTCCGGCAGCTCGTCCACCTCGTCGCACAGCGTTATGTTTACGTTTGGTCCGTAGATGTCTGTCGGCTGGCCTGTTGCAATCAGTAAAAAGCGCACCGTTCCTATGGTGATTATGTTGTCCTTCTGGTTGTAATCAAAAAGCGAGCCGGTCTTTTTAAGCAGCTTGGCCAGCTCCAGGATTACGGTCTTGTTGAGTAGTGTTATGGTGGTGGAGCAGAGCGCTATGGTTACGTCTTGTCCCTGGTAGCGCTTGCTCAACGTGATTATTAAGAAAACGATTGTGTTTGATTTTCCGCATCCGTATCCGCCGCAAAGTTCAAAATATGAAACCTCCGGGCAGGCCCAGGGTGCGCTTATCATTTGGCGCTGGTGAATGAACGGCGTTATGATGTTCGGCTGCGGTACCAGGATCTTACTCGATGTCGCCATCTCCGGTTATCTCCACGTCGCCGGACCCTGCGAGTTCTTCTGCGGTCATTGTTTCGCCGGAGAGGTTTATGTTCAGTGGGTCTCCGTTGGTGAGCTTGAGCGTGTTGTCCTCGTTCCAGCCTCTGGCCTTTCCTTTGCGCGAGAGCACCCATTTTGCTGTTTGCAGGTCGCCGGCGTTAATTGCTTTGATGACCTGGCCTTCTGCGATGTCGAGGACCTTTTCTCCTTCGTTCTGGAAGGCTATTTCAGTCTCTTTCCATTTTCTTATCCAACGCTGGGCCGTATCCCATGTGCATTTGAGGCGGTTGGCTATTGTGAGCACAATTCCCGCGCTTCCTGCGATTGCGTCTAATACTTCCTCTTTTGTGTAGTGGTGTGCCATATCTTACCCATTCTCGATTTTCCGCTTTTATTTCTGGCTTGGGTTGGTTGCCCAGTCAGTTCCGTATCTGTCTATGATTACTTTGAAGTCCTCCAGGTCGTGCTTATTGACGCTGTAGGTCTCGTCTCCGTCCGGTCCTCTCTCTATGCCTACGTGCAGCAATTCGTGAAACAAAACAATGCGGATCTGTTCTTCTGACAATCCGACAAGGTTATTTTTGAAGAGCGTTATTGTAAAATCATAGTTGATTGCCCATTTGTTCTTCGGCTGGACCTTTTCGCACTCTCCGAGGACCATTTTGTCTTTTCCGTCCTTTTTTGTACTGTCGCTCTCCAGGTACGCTATGCGGGCCCTGCTATCTTTGATGTATGCTAGTTCTGCCTCCTGCTCTATGAGCTCCTCTGCAATGGCGCGGTAGTTGTCATTAATTGCTCTGTGTTCCATCTCCGGCCTCCGGTCTTTTTACACCTTCTGCAGGAGCGCATGTTGTCATTTCTTTTTCGTGCTTCTCCTGGATCCTCAAATCAATCAGGCGCTTTAGGAGGATATCTTTGTATTCCACCATGGCTTTTCTCTGTTCGATGAGTATTACTCTCTGGAAGTCTGTTACTTTCGGGTAGTCCTCGCAGATCATGAAACGTTCAAGCGAGCCGATTCGGCCTGCGAGCTCGTTGTACTCGATTTCTAATTTTTGGATTACTTCTGTTGTAGTTTGTTTCATTTTGTTTTCCCTTCCTTCTGTTGGTTGTTCTGGGCGTAGTCTCTTACGTACCAGTCTGTTGCGGTCATGTCTGTCTGGCTTGCGAACCATCCGCAGACGATCGTGCGCTGCTCTGTAAACATATCAATGTGCTGGTGAATGACTACTACTTCCTGTCCTGTCGGGCCGTCGTGGAGCAGTGGTCCCATTGTCCTTCTGGCGTAGTTTGCTGCAGCTTTTGCGCGTCCTCTTAAATCCTGGACGTCTGGTATCGAGCCTTCTACTAAAAAAATAAATTGATTCTTGCCGTTCCAGCCTTCGCGTGCCATAAAGGCGCCGGCTTCCATTTTCTGTAATGCTTCACCGAATGTCATTTTGTTTATTCCTCCTCTGTGTCGTCAAACTCCGGCAGGTCTACGTTATCAACAACAACGGGACCGAGTTCCCTGGTGGCGTCTTTTCCGTTTTCTCCCTTAAGGAACACGAGCACGTTTTCGTGTATCTTGGCTGCCTCGTCCAGGTCTCCTTTGACAAATGCGAGCACGTTCTGGTGGATCTTTCCGACTTTGCGTGTCTCTTTTAAGTCGTGGCCTGCTATAAAAACTTTACCGACCTGGCTGTTAATAAGGATAATCTCGTTGTAATATTTGAGGCCGGCTGCTTCAAAGGCTTTGATTGTGTCCGGTACGAAATCTTTATAGATTCCTGTTTTCTTGTCGCGGACTTCTCCAATTACAAAACAAGCGAAGCGGTTATTTTTAAGGTGTGCGCAGGCTTTTTTGATGATGTCTGTGTACGCCTCCATAAATTGTTTGTACTCCATGTTTGAAATGTCGCCAGGTCTGTCGCTATATACTTCCAGGTCTGCGTAAGGCGGGCAGCTCATTACAAAGTCGTATTCTTCCCCTGGGTCCAGGTAATCGTCCATTTTTGCGCTGTCTGACACGATCCAGCGGGGTTGTGTCTTGTTTCCTTCACAAAGGTAGCGCTGCTTTTCGTTGGCCTCTATCTGCTCTGGTCGGATGTCAAATCCTGTGTATTCTACGCCTTTGAAGCTGGCAACAACGCCACGGACGCTTCCTCCGCTGAATGGGTCGAGAACTTTTCCGCCTGGGAAACAGAACCAGCTATAAAGTGTTTCACAAAGAACCGGATCAAACATCGAAATATCGGAGAGCTTTGATTTCTTTCCTGTGTAAATCTCGCGGCGCTCTCTCAAGTTTTTAAGCATATTTATGTCGCGGCCTTCGTCTGACTTCAAACCGATTGATTTCCATTGTTTTTTGCGCTCCTGCCAGTAGTCCATTCGTGAATCGAGAATGCTGAACGGCGGCACAATGAATTGTTCGCGCAGTGTTTTTCTTGTTTCTTCTGTGTTGTCTGTCTCTGTTACCGAGAAGTCCATTGTTCCTTCTGGGAGTTCGAGGTCATTAAAGTCTATTTCTAGATCTCCCACAAACTCGAGTATGCTCTCTTTTGTCATTCGTCCATAATGGCTGTTTAATCGGAGGAGCAGGTTCTTTGCTTCCTCCTGGTTCTGTGCGTTTACGTAAACAACCGGCAGGTCCGGCACCTTTTCGCCGGCTGCTATCATTCTCTGCAATGCTCCGAGCCGTCCGTGACCGTCGAGCACGTAGTTTGTTTCTCCGTCCTTCCAAACAAAAAAAGGAAAAGCGAAGCCATAATTAGTGATTGATTTTGTTATTTTCGCATAGTCCTCGTCTGTGCGCTCTTTAAGTCCTCCCTGGAACTCTGTAAGCGCAGACAGCGGCAGCGTGTCTTTTGTTTTACATTTAATTTCCATTTGTTGCTTCCTTTGTTTTTATAGTTATTTCTGGGGACCTCCGACGATCCAGAGCAGTTCTGTGTCGCCGTATTCCCATTTTATGAAGTTTCGGCATTTGCCTTCGTAGGTGGGGTGGAGCTGGATGTCTCCTATCTTTGCTGGCTGTTCTGCAAGGTAACGCTCCGAGGCATTGAGGTCCGGGCGGTATTTTACAATTTCGTATTTGCCATGCTCTGGCGGCAGGTGCTTTTCGAGGTATTCTACGCTGCTGGCGTCCGCTCCTGTAATTACTCCGGTTACGCTGATGTCAGTGCGGCCTGCTTTATACAATCCCCATAAAAGAGCGCTTATGTTGTTTGCTCCTCCTACCGGTATTGTGATGTGTTTTACTGTTGGTGGGATGTTTTCTACCTGGTGCGAGAGTAACATCATAACATCGTCGCTCTCCAGCCCGAACGGTAAGAATTCAAGCTCTGGGTGCTCCTGGGCGTACTGCTGGGCGTTTGCTTTCAGAACGTTATTGTATCCACATTTTACGCGGTGTATTTCGGAATAATCACGGCGCTCTATCTTGTCTTGTATTTCGCTATTGTTTTTGCTGTCGGCCATAAATAAATGGCACGGCACTTCCAAAACGGAACAAAGAAAAGAAAGTATATTGCACTGCGGGCTGGTTCTACTTCCCAGGGTTATAAATCCTTTTTTCCCTTTTTGCAGCGCTTTGCGGATCAAGAAAAGGCAGCCCATAACTTTGAGGCCATTGACTTCTCCAATTTCGAGCAGGTCGTTGCGCTTTACAAGTATTCCTTCGTGCTTTTCTATCGGGCTGATTTTATTTAGTATTTCGTAGTCTATTTCGAGCTCGTCCTCCCAGTCTTTTCTGTAAAGGTTGAGCATCATTTTGCTCTTGCCGACCTGGCGCTCGCCGTATTTTACAAATCCCATTTTTTCATAAAATGTGTTATTGTCTGCTCCCTGGACTGCTTCCAAAATAAGCGGGCGCTTGTATTTTTTAAGGCTCCGGATGAGCTTCCGTGCTGCTCCGGTTCCTCTGGCTGCCGGCTCCACACATAAATCGTCTACTTTTATGGCTCCTTCCTTTTTTGCTTCGTGGAAGAAACAAAAACCGACCTTATCAATTACGGCGCTGTGGTCCGGTGCTGTGAGCTTCTGCCTTATGCTGTCGTGGAATGGTATACCCAGCACGTCGACGTGTGCTTGCCACAGTTTTTTCACAAAGTTGAAATCGTCCAGGGTTCCTGGTCGCACTGTATATGTTTCGTGCTTGGTTCTTGGCTGGATAAAATCGTAATACAACCACCTTTCTTTTTGGTGGTCGTCCATGTTGTTCCAATATAATTCTACGTACTCTGGTTCAAAATAGATTTTAGCGGTTAACTTGAAAAAGTTACTAAACGCTTTTTTTTCTTTCTCTGCGTCCACGTTTTGTCTTCCTTCCTTTGTGCTGTTTTCTTTATAGTCATTTTTGTTAAAAGAAAAAGGCCAGCCTTCTTCGCTGTTGCAGCAGCTCTGGCTGGCCTCACATCCGGTTGGAAATAGTTATACTTATTGTTAGTTTGCTTTTTTGAAATCTTCGGGATCGTATAAATAATCTTCTTCCGATTCGTCTATTACTGCCAGGTCGTGCAGTTTTCCGTTTTCGTAAACTTCACCAACGCAGCGGTATTTCTGGCCAGGCTCGAGGTCGGTTGTTTCTTCGCCTGTATAAATTACTTCATAGTCTACTTCTATTCTTTCCATGCTTTCACCTTAAACTCCATTTTACCCATTCCCTGGCATTCGTACCAGTGAAGTTCCGCCTGTCTCTCGTTGCCGTTTTTATCTATAACTGTACCGATTCCTTTTTTCTTCGTCCAGTCTGTAGCGTCGGTCGCGCTTCCGTTCGGTCTTTTGTATTTTTTTATCAATTTCCCAATCGTTTTTATTCCGTGTCCGCGTGCTATCAGTTCTATGTTGTTTACTTTAGAGCCTGCTTTTAGCGTGTAAGTCTCCGATTTTCCTTTTCTCACAGATACGTCGGCTTTTGCTGTGTATACTTTAGCAACGGCTCCCAGGCTTTTTGGAACTCTCCAGGTTGTTTTTCCGTCCGGCTTTTTTGGCTTTATCCCTTTTGGAGGCTCTATCCAGCCTTCTGGGGTTTTCATCAATCCTGTTTTTGGACTTATTTCTCCATTCTGGTATATGTGGTCCTGGGCCCAGGCTGCCAGGTCTTTTATCTGCCGCAGCCGGATTCTTGTGTCTCCGGTCAGCGGTGGGTGAGTGGTTTTTACTCTTATTTTGGTGTCGGCGGTGAGTTGTCTCATTATGTGCGCACCTTTATGCGGGTGTCTCCTGTAAGCTGGCGAGGAGCTGCGTCCTTTGGCTCTGCCATAACTTCGCGAGCGATTTTTCCGAGCTGCTCTGGTGTCATTCCTTTTTTCATAAGGAAAGATTTAGCCTCGTTCATTATTTGTTCGTTCTTCTTGTTCGGGCTCTTTCTAAATTCACGGACGATCTGTTTGAAGATGTCGTATTCTTCGTCGGTTGGCTCGGTGCTTGCGCTTTTCTCGCTTTCTACAGGCTTGCTCTTTCCGACGTTCCTCATGTCCTCTTTTGTCTGCTGGTAGATTTTGTCGTTCTCGATCTGTTCGTCGGTGTAACCTTTGGCTTTGAGCTCTTTGATTCGCTTCTGGTGCTTTTCGTATATGCGGTCAATTTCTTTTCCTGTCGCTTCGTCTCTTTTTGTAAGTCCGTATTTTTCATTGTATTCTGGGCTTCCCATTTTTGGCGCAGCTCCTCCCTTTGGTGGAGCCCAGCTTCCGTCTGGCTGTTTCTGCAGGCCGGTCTTCTGCGAGATGTCGCCGGTCTTGTATTTTACGTCCTCGGTCTCCTGGAGCTTCGCGATTTCCTCTCGGCCGTCCAGGGTGTATCTGTCTGCTTTCATCATTTCAAAAAGTGATTGTAATTCCATTTTGTCCTTCCTTCTGTGGATTTTCTTTTATAGTCATTTTATGTGCTCCTGCTGGCCTGCGAAGCAATGGCCGAGGTATTTCCAAATCCCAGGAGCAACGTCGACAAACGTATTGTATGTCGCTCTGTATTGTCCGTCCTGGTCCGGCGCGTGGCTGTATGGCTCGCCGACTTGCAGATAACCTGGCCACATATTTCGTGGAGGCAGAACGTCTCGGAAGTAGTCGACTATCTCCTGTTCTACGTACTCGCCTGGGTTGAAGTCTTTATCAAAGTCGGCTTTCCAGTCGCTCATTTCCTTTACGTTGTATGTTGTCCCTTCGTAATCAATAACCTTCATTCTCGTCCTCCATTTCATCATATTCTTTTACACATTGTTTAATTGCTTTTTGTACCTTTTTGCGTAGTTGTTCGTCTTTTCCCAGGTCTTTCGGATCTATTCCTATTGCTTCGAGGGAATATTCTACGTCGTCCCAGCTTCTGCTGTATCCGTACTCGTGATTGTGTAGTTGGTATACGAGAGCGTTTATAAAGTTCTTTTCGTTCTTTCGGAATTCTTTTAGTTCGCGCTGGTGGCGTTCACATATTTCATTCCAGGCTGGTATATCGCTGCGCCGGATGTATCCTCCTCCAATTCCGAGGTATGCAATTTTTTTGAGGTCCTCGTCGTTCTTCGCGTCTAATCCCCATTTGCTCATCATTTCCTCAAATTGTTTATCACCGAATGCAAATCCGAGAGGGAAGGCATTTATCTCGGCCTGGTGCTTTTTCTTTAATTCTGCGTATGTCATTATCTTTCCTCCTATCTTTTTTGTCCTGGCTGTCTTGCGCAGATTCCTAGTTTTGAAAGTCTGTTATAAAGCAAGGATGCGGATACGTTATATTCGTATGCTATTTCCTTTACTGTTTTTGTTCCTATTTCTTCTGCTACCTCCCAGTCTGTTATTCGCGCTGTTATAACATTGTTTCTTTTGCACCATTGTGAAAATGTCGAAGGTGCTATGTTGTATAATCTTGCGATTTGCTGGTTGGTCATTGTCTTTCTTAATTGGGTTATCTTGTAAGGGTTGATGTCTTTTCTCATTTTGTTTCTCCTCCCTGGGCCTACCCAGGCAATAAAAAAGGCCACCGATTTGGTGACCTATGCTCTTTGTAGCAATACTGTTTCATCGTTGTCGACGTTGTACCATTCTTCAGCCCATCCAAAAGGTATTATTACCTTTAGGCCTTTGGCTATGAAGTTTTTTTCTTTAAGCCTTCTTATAAGGCTATCCAGTTGTTTTTGGGTTTTCCAAGTTTCGATTGTTGTCATTCTGTCGCTCCTCCCCAGGCATCCCCTGGGCTCTTGAGCACACAATAAGGGGATACCTTCTATAAAGCAAGTGTTTATTTTTTTTCAGCTCTCAAAAAGCGGCAGCTGGCCGTTGTCTCGTTTCTCTTTTTCCTCCCTGGGCTTGTACTGTCTGCCGGTGATTACGTCTCCCAGCTCGCAGTATTTAAATTCCTTACAGTTTGTTGCTCGGCTTATCTGCTTCTGCGTCATGTGCAGTTGCTGGCCATTTATCTCGGCGCTGCATCTGTATTCGTCTTCATCTGCCTGGAAACAAAAAGCGCAGTACCTGCAGTATTGTGTCATTCTGTACCTCCTTTTTCTGCCTGGCTTACTTTGTGCTTCAGTCTTGCCAGGAGGATTCCGGTCTCGGTGAGCTTCGGGTCCTCGCTGCGTAAGCCCTGGCAGTTCATTATTGCGTTCTCGCTTTTGGAAATGAGCGCCAGGTTTTCTATGCTGCAGTTCGCGTGGTCCTGGTCTTTGAAGGTTACCATGAAGCCTTCGGGGATCGGGCCGTTGTGCTTCTCCCATACCAGGATGTGCTTCTGTCTCCACTTGTTTGGCTCGGCTATCTTTACTTTGAGGTAGTCGTCGGTGGTCCAGGCTTCGTCTCCTACGTTGGCGTGGTTCCATGGCTGCTGGCCTTTTTTGAACCAGCCTTTTTCGCATCCTGGGGAGCAGTAACCTTTGCGGCCTTTGTTCGGCGGTACGTGGTTTTTATCAAACCTTCCGGTGAGTCCGCTCTTAAGGTGCAGGCGGGCGCGGATCCCTTTTATCTGCATTCGATTAAAGTTCGTGTTAAACTTTGCGTTGATTGCGTCTGCTGTTTCCTGGGCGCTCTTGCCGTAGTTTATTTCGCGCAGGTAATCGGTGAGCTCTTTGGTCCATACCGGGCCACCAAGTCCTGCGGGCTTTCCTCTCATGGTTCCACTTGGTACATGGTGGTTCTTCTTGTAGCTTTTTACTTTTGCTGCTGTCATGCCGCCGTGGAATTTCGCGTTATATGCTTCTGCGATCTCGTCTGCTTTGTGTCCTGGTATAAAAGCGTCGAGCCATTCCCGCTGCTCTTTTGTGTAGCGTTTCATTTTATTGCCTCCAGGAGCTTCCGGGTCTCCTTCTTCTGCTCGAGCTTTTCTGCTTTGCTGTCTTTGGTTGCAATTAAAGCCGGCATGTCCTCGTTGAGCAGGCCGCAGCTTTCGGCGGTCTTTATGGCCTGCACCTGGATTCTCGCGATGTTCAAAATCTGCGAGCTTACCTGGGTCATGGCCTTTGCGCGTTTAAGGGTGCGCTCGGCTTTTTCTTTGTCCTGGAAGGTCTCGTCATCCTCGAGCTCCTCCAGCATGCTGAATAAATGATTGTTCAAATCGGATAGGTTGTTTTTCATCGTTTTGTTTTCTCCCTTTGTTTTTATTGTTCTCGCATTATTATCAGTCCGAGCGCTTTTGCAATCCGGTACTCGAGCCTGGCGCCTTTGCTTTTCCTCCAGCCTTTGAGCAGGTAGATTGCGCTGCAGTCGAGCAGCTGGCGGATGTCGTACTTCATGTAGTCCTTCCAGGTCTTGTCCGGATCCGCTTCGTTCTTTGCCGGATTGAAAACGTGCAGGCGCTGGCGTCGGAGCTTCTCCTCGGCCCTGGCAAAGTGGGCGCGGTAGTCCGGGTCGCGGGTTATGGATCCGCTTATGTAGATTCGAAGGGTGGGGGTCATACGGCGGCCTCCTCAAACTCTGGAATTTCGCGCCAGGCGATTACGTCGTCGTCCCAGTAGTCTCCGTCTGCGTCTGTCCAGTGCAGCTTCTCCTCGTCGTCTTCTTCGTAGCTCATTATCATTGTATCCCTGTAGCCTCTTGCGTTTTGCCATACCACCAGGTAGGTGCCTTCGTCTGGCAGGTCCTTCGGGTCTTTCCGTAGGTCGTGCCATGCTTTGGCGCAATCTTTGAAGCCTTCATCGTATCCGTCATTGAAACCGTCTATATAAACTTCGTATACCGATTTGCTCCTTCCGGTTTCATGTTGTCTTATATGAAAGTCGTAGGCGTACTTTTCTGCTTTGCTTTCGAGTTGACCTGAATTCATACTTCTACCTCCGTCCTGCAGTTGTTTCCGTACTTGCAGTGCTCGTGGTCTTGGTCGCAGATCTTGCAGGCCTCGACGGTCTTCTTCAGCTGTGGTGGTCCTGGCCATTTTATCTGGCTTCGGACCAGGGCCGTGTCGTCTCCGAGCATTTCGAAGTTTTCTACTTCCTTTACGTCGGCTCCGCTTATAAACATGAGCCTGGCCTGGGCGTGTCCCTGGTGACAGAGCTCTGTCAGCTTGTCGCATGCTTGCTGTATTGTCATGTCGTTGCCTCCTGCTTCTTTGCCTGTTTTACGATCTGGCGCGGGATGTAGTTTTCTTCCCACTTCCATTTGTTCGCGCGGTAGTATTTTTTATTGTAGGCCTGGATTTTCTTTTTGTTCTTCCTGGCGTAGGCTTTGTATTGTTCTTTGTGCGTGCGGTAATATTCGCGCTGGTATTCGAGCCGTTGTACGTGTGTCATTCTTCTTCCTCCTGGTCGTCCTCGTCTTCCGTATCTCTCCAGTCGTAGTCCAGGAAGTCCTCGGCGTTCTTGCCGGTGCGTTCTTCCAGGTCGGCTGCTCCTTTGTATCTTGGTATCATTGGTCGTCCTCCTGTATGAATGTTTGATTTAATAAAAGGTTATCGTGGATCTGTACGTCCTGGGAAAGCAGCCGGAGCTCTCTGTCCATGCGCTCGGTCTTCTCCCAGGCTGTCTGGTTGATTTCTGCCTGCTTCGCGTCCATTTTCTTTATCTGCCTTTCTGTGTGGCATTGTGCCAGTATTAAAAAGCTATAAAGCAAAATAAAGCAGAAATTAAAAACCACTATGATTTTGTCTCGCTCGCTCATCGTTTTGTTTTTCCTCCATTTTTTATCTGTACCAATAGGCGTAGTCGTCGTCGTTCTCGAGTACTCCGTCCTCTAACGTCGTGTCGATTTCGCCTTCCTTAAAAAACCGGTCAAAGTCTACAAAGTCTACGATCTTGTCTACCTTCCGGTAATAAAAAAGCTCATGCATTACCCTCAGCCACAGGTATCCGGTAAAGCTGGATGTTATCGCAAAAAACCGGCGGGTTTTCAGCTGCTCGATTATGTAGGTCGCTGCATCCTCGGCCTTTGCTTCGCGCTCCTCTCTGCAGAGCCTGCGCACCTTTTTGTTCTTCCTGGATATCTTGTTTATGTATTTCCAGGCGATTGTCTTGCTCAGGCTGTACATCCGGTCCAGGGCTGTCTCGTCGCCGTCTCTGTATTCCTTCTGGAAATTGAGCAGGCGCTGGTTGTCGTTCCTGGGCTCCTCGTAATAGGGCAGCTCCGGTAAAGCTCCCGGCTCGGCTTCTCCTTCTATGTCTTCGAACAGGCTTTGCTGTTTTGCGTTCCTCAGCAGCTCCTGTTCCCAGCTTTCTCCCACCACTTTGTGTTCCCCTTACTTTGCTACATAAAAATCCATGAACGTCTGCATGGTCGTGATTTTCTTGCAGGCCAGGCATTCCCACTGCGTGTCGCTTACGCATTCGCTTTTCATGGCTTTGTCCCATTCGACTGTCTTAAACTCAAAAAGCGGCGGCAGGGTGTGATAGTCCTCTCCGGCTTCCTTCTTGGCCTTTACGCAGTAAGGGCAGAAATCGTACAGCGTCGTTCCTCCAAGGCGTTTGCGGTATAAAATCCTTTTGTCGCTCATCGGTTTATCTCCTCGTACTTAAACTCGCGGCCGCAGTCGTCGCAGACGTACTTCTGGCTCTGGTTATTCCATGCCAGGCTTTTCTTCCCGCAGGCCGGGCATTCGTCCTTCCATTCGGCTCGGATCTTGTGCTCGGTCGCCGTGACCTTCTTCGTGTCTCTGAAGTTCTCCGCGTTGTAATTCGCGGGCAGAAAATCTACAAAGTTTTTGAAGGTGACGAACCGGTCAAAACTGTATTTGCCGGTGATGAAGCTCTCCGGGTCATTTACTGTCCTGGCGTAGTTTTCGCAGGCGCCTATTATTTCGTCACTGTGAAGCGGTCCGTAGGTCTTGCGGATATACGCCATGCCGTTTTTAAATTCGCGCTGCAGAAAAGAAAGCGGGTTATTTCGTGCGCAGGGCAGACCTGCCTCGTGGAAAATGTCAAATATTTTTTGTGCGTATACTTGAGCGGGGGGAGATTCGCGCCTGGGCGCGTTTTGGGCATCAGATTCAGTCTCTCTCTCACTTTCATGTTCAAATTCAGATTCAAATTCAAATTCATATTCACCGTCCGATTTTGCTTTCTCGGTCTCCGACGAGCCTTTCTCGGTGTCCGAGACTTCGTTGTCGGTGTCCGACAAGTCGTTTTCGGTCTCCGACGAGTTGTTCTCGGTTTCCGGTGTTTTCTTCTGCTTCTGTCTGAGGTTGCTGCACTTCTTTTCGTAAAGCTCGCGCTCCTGGTCTATGCGGCGTTTAATTTTAATCCATGCGGTTTTTGCAAAGCTGGAGAGCTCCGGCTCTATTCCTTTGATTGCGTAGTTGTAAACGTACATCAAGAATTCCGCTTTGTTTTCTTCCGGCAGGTCTTCTATGTACTCTGCGTGAAATATGAAGCTCTCGCGTGTTTCGTTTTTTACATCCATTTCTGCTTCTCCCTTTTCAGTACTTTTTCTGCTATTGCCAGGCATTCGCCTCGGTCAAATCCCACGTTGCATTCCTGGTTGCATTTAAGGCTGCAAACGATCGCGATGTTCTCCGGCGCGTCGATAATCCAGCTTCCCCATTTTGCGCGGTTGGTCTGTGTGTTTGCGATCCGGTGAGCTCCCTGCCAGGTGCTCGGTGTCAGTGTCCGGCCGCATACTTCGCAAACTCCGCCGCTCTTGGCAAGTTGGAGCATTCGCTGTTCCTTCTGGGCTTCGGTCATGAGGCGCTCCTTCGGAGCCTTTGCCATTCCCTCATGTTCTCTGCGTGGGTGATCCATTCTAGGTTGGTGTAGCTGTTGTTCAGGCTGTTGCCATCGATGTGGTTGACATCCAGGTCGTCGCTCTCCGGTGCGTCCAGGAAGTAAATTGCTACGAGCTGGTGAATGTATAAAGCTCTGCGGACTCCTTCGGTGTCCTTTATTTTTGTTTTAAGGTATCCGTGGCCGCGCTGGTTGTCGTATGTTGCCAGCGGCGCCTTTGTGGTCGCGTTGCGTATGCTTCCCCAGGAGCTTATTTCGTATTTGCCTGTGAATTTGAAATTCTTATAGTGTGTGATTGTTTTCCATTGTTCGCCTGTTTTTTTAGTCATTCTCGTTCCCCTCTTTCAGAATGATTCCAAGCTGGGCGGCCAGCACGTGGCTTGCTTCTATGAGCTTTGCGCATTCTTCCGTGCTGCAGTCGCGCTCGCGCTTGGGTACTACGTGTCCGCTTATCGTCTGGAAAGGGTAGCCCATCTGCTCTACGGCGATCATTTTTACGCAGTATTTGATTGTTTCGTAGTCGTTGAATGTCTCGTTACAAATCTGCATTATGTGCGCGTTGAGGTGATGGTTCTGGCTGTCCGGTCCGGTCGTCCTGGGTTTGAAAGGTCGCGCCAGGGTGACGGCTACGTAGTCGTTGTTCTTATCGCGGCACGTGCGGAGCACCTTCCTTATGGCTTCCTGGAGCTCCGGCTCCTTCGGTGGCATAAATGCGATCCTGCCTTTGATGTCTACTCGCTGTAAGGTTATTGTTACTCCGCTCATGTCGTTCCTCCCTAATCCCTTTTACTTTTTGATTACTACACTTTTTTGGGCATGGCGATTCGGAGTTCTACGATCCGGTCGCTTTACGTGTTTTCTTACCTGTCCATTTCTGGTGTGCTTTGATATTGGCATTTTGTCCTCCTAGAAAATTTCAAAGGCTTGCTCGGCGCCTTCTTCTACCTCTTTGGTCATGGCCTCGCGTTTGTCTACTGCTTCATCGTGGGTTTTTTTAGCCTGTTCGAAGTAGTCAGCGTTGCGCTTTTCCTGTTCTGATTTCAGGTATTCGATTACCTGGGCCGCAGTTCTTTCTTTGCGCCAGCCTTCTACCTGCTTCTTTTCTTTCTCAAACATTGGGCTCTTGTCCGGGTAGGTTGCACCGAGCAGCGCTTTGATTGTTTCGTGCTCCTCCGGTGTGTCCGGTCCTCCGGCAAGTGCTGGGCCTTTTGGCTGCTGCTTTGGAGCCTGACGCTGTTCCTGGTGTGGAACCTGCGGGGTTGCGGCATCCGTGTCTTCGTCCGAGCTTATTCCAAGAATTGCGCTTAATGCGTAGCGCTTCATGTAGGTTATGGCCGCTCCCATGTTTTGGGCGGCGTTGGTCTTGGCCATTGCTACGTCCGGCAGTACTATGGTGTCTTCTATCCATTCTCCGGCTGTGTTAAAAAGTCGGGTTGTAATGCCTGGGCGGTTGTCTTCTGTCATTGTGAGGCTCTGTATAAATCCCAGGTTGTTCTTTGCCAGGATCGGGCGTACTGTTGTTATTACTGTATCTAAGTCTGTGTACTTGTATCCGTAGCCGTCTTTGTCTTTTGGAAGGGTTACAAACTCCTTCTGGGCCTTTACCATGCTTTCGAGCAGGGTTGTGATTTTTTCGCTTTGTTTCATTTTCTGTCTCCTAGTAGTAGCTTGGTTCGTCGCCGTATCCGGCGTCCTGGTTTTTGTCCTTTGGTGTGAGCAGCTGGATGTTATTTGCGTTGATTGTTACCTTTGAGAATTTCTGGCCGTCCTTCTCCCATCGGTCCTGATTGAGGTATCCGTCAATGCCGACCATTTTTCCTTTGAGCAGGAAAGGTTTGAGGCCTTCTGCCTGTTTTCCGAATACCTGGACGTCGAAGTAGTTTGCTTCGTCGGCCCATCCGTCTCCGCTCTTTACGCGGCGGTTTACTGCAATGCAGAATTTTGCTATTGCCATTCCGCCTGGTGCGTAGGTTACTTCGGCGTCTTTTGTAAGGCGTCCGATTTCGATTACTTTGTTTATATCCATAGTTGTATCTCCTAAAAAACCGGAGCACCTCGGGGGGCGATTCTTCCCTCGAGGGTGGTATGCTCCGTTTTGGCCGTCTTTCCGGCCTGCCAATCCAAATTGTTTATATGTCTTGCTTGCCGGATTTTTTCCCTCCGGCGGGGGATTTATTTTTCCCTCATACGAGGTACTTTGCTTTGTTATGCGCTCTCCTGTTCGCTCTCCGGTTGCTTGACACAGTCGCGGTAAAAGTTGCAGAATTCAGCGCAGGGGCAGTAATCGGCGCATTTTTTGGATTCGCCTTTTCGCTCCTGGACGTAAAGGCCGGCAGTGGTTCCTCCGGTTTGTGATAGGTAGAGCTCAGCTGTTGCGCGGTCATCGCACAGCTTCACTGCGGTCTTTCGTCCTTCTTTCATGACTGCGTATTTGGTCGCGGTCTCCCACCTTTCTTCGGCCGTGCATGGCTCGATGTCGTCGTCTCCGAGCTTGTAGGCTTCTGTTACTGATTTAATCTTTGCGCGGATTCTGGCCTCGGTTGCTTCCAGGTCGGCCTCGGTTACATCAAAGACGTAGTTGTAGACCGGTAGCTGCGGGTAGTCGGGCTTGCGCTTGGCTTCTGTCTTTGAGTGGTCTTTGAGGAATGCGACAAACTCGCAGCGCTTTACGTTCAGTCCGTGCTGTTTCATGAGCCAGGCGTAGGTCAGTCCCTGGTCTTTCCAGTCTGCAAAGTCTCCGTAGATTACCTTCCAAACGCTGGCGGTCTTGTAGTCGCCGAGTATTTCGTTTTTCATGTCGTAGAAATCTACGCGGCCGGTAACCTTCCAGCCTTCTACTTCTACTTCAAAGGCTTCTTCTTTGAATGCTTCCGTGTCCTGCTTTTCCATGATTGCGTGGAATGCTGTACCAAATGAAGCCCACACCAAATCGGCGGCGTCCTGCTCCAGCTCGTCAAAGTGGCGATCGTATAAAACGATTTCTTTGTCGCCTTTGAGCAGGGTGGTGGCACTGAGTGTGCCTGGTCTGTTGTGGCGTACGTTGCTCACAAAGTTTACAAAGGCCTGGGGCAGGCCGGCGTTATTTGTCGTTGTCATCGGCTGCCTCCTTCTTTGCTCCCCATGCCGGGTTTTCGTTTTTAATAATCTGTAGTGTCCAGTGTCCTGGTGCATTCTGCACTGCGTTGGATACTACCCAGTGTGACTTAGAGCCGTATCGGTCTTCGAGCAGCTCTATGATGTCTTTCAATTCGTTATCCATGGATAACCTCCTCTTGTTTTGTTTTCCGCGTCTGCGGTATAGGTGCGGGCAGGAGTTGAACCTGCCGAGCTCTCTTGATGGTCTTTGGGTGGAGCTCAACGGGGGACCGATTCGCACCAGGTATCTATTGCACAAACTGTGCTCTAAAGATCTTTTTTTCGTAGCCTTTGGCTGCGTTCTGGTAAAAAGTCGCCAGGAGGTAGTCCTGGTTCTTCTTGGCTACTGTTGCCATGGCTTTGCACTTTTTCTGCTTCTTCTGTAGTTCCTGGACCTTTGCGTCTGCTGTCATTTCTTTTTTCTCCCTTAAAAAGAAAAACCCACCGATTGCTAAGTTATCGGTGGGCTGGTTCGTCTCCTATTGGAGTTCCATCGCAGAGCGATGGGTTAACTTAGCAAAAACTCAGCGCTCTGGGTTCTTGCTGTTAATCTTAAAGGGTTAAATTGAAAATGTCAAGTAAAATCTTTAAGTTTAACGGAATTTGACAAAAAATCTTTTTTTCTGTAAGTTGTCGGTGGTGGCAGGGGTTGGAGTGTACTTTGAATAATTATCAATCGCTCCAGCGCCGCAAAGCCTATTATATTCCGCTTGTGGCTGCTGGTACCCTATCTATCAGAAAATGTGCGAATTTATTAAATCTTTCAGCTCAGTCCGTTTTTGTCCTCAAACACAAATATTTGAAAAAGGGCGAGGCCGCTTTTGTTAATGGCCATACCGGACTTGTCTATCAAAAAAAGAAATACTCGGACTCTCTCCGGGCAGAAATCGTCCGGCTCTATCGGGAGTTCTGGCCGGATGCTCCGTTTGCTACTTTCTGCGAGCAGCTTCCTTTGTGCCATGGCCTGGTCGTGCCTTATCACGTGGTCCGCCAGGTGCTTTGCGATGCCGGGATTAAGCCTCCGCGTTCCTGGTCTACTAAGGAAAAGCTCGCGCATAAACCTCGCATGGAGCGGCCGCGGGAGGGCGAGCTTGTTCAAATGGACGCTTCCTGTCATGACTGGTTTATGGATGGCCGCTATCAATCTATCCATGGCGGTATCGACGACGCTACGCATAAAATCACCGGGCTTTATATGTGCCTCAATGAGTGCCGCCTGGGTTATAATGAAGTCCTCCGGCAAACCTGGACGCGCTACGGCGTTCCGGCTGCTTTCTATATCGACCGGCATTCGTCTTTTGTCTCTACTAAAAGAAAAAAAGGCCGGACCTTTACTCAGCGTCTGGAGCTTTCAAAAAATGAAAGTACGCATTTTAATGACCTGTGTCGGGATCTTAATATCGAGGTTATCCTGGCTTTGTCGGCCCAGGGAAAAGGCCGCATTGAGCGCTTGTGGCAGACGCTGCAGGGAAAGCTCCCATTTATTTTCCGGTATCTGCATATTGATTCTATTTCTGCAGCTAATGAATTCTTGAGCTCCTGGGTGGATTCGTTTAATAAAAAGTTTGAAATTGCAGCGCGTGAAAGTCTTAAGGCCTGGCGGCCGCTTCCTTCGGGCTTTGACCTGGACTACCGGCTCTCCGTCAAGTTTTCATGTCGTACCGATTCTATGGGCTATTTTATGTTCCATGACTGCGACTTCCGGCTTATCGCTCCGTCCAGGGCTTACAAAGATTTTGAGCTTTGCCTGTCGGAGCAGTTCGGCATCCGTGCCTTTATGGGCGGCCGGTGGTTTCCGGTCGAGCTTGCCGAGCCGTTCCTCCAGGATGTCCGTGGCGATAAAATGCCGATAGTGGAAAAAGACCTTATTGCGCGGTATCTGCTTTCGGATCTGCATTCGGAGTACGCGTAGGTTCCGGCGGCAGCGGCTTGTATTGGTACTTTTTGTAGAACCTCTGGAAAAGCCGGCGGCGGCGGATCAAGAGGCGGCCGCTGTCTGCATAAACTTTGCAGTCCAGGATGTCTGGGTGCAGGTCCTTTGTTTTACTGACTACGTAGGAGTCTGTTTTGAAAATCTCAAAGTTGCCGTTTACGAGCTTTAGTTTTACTGTCATTTTGTTTTTTTCTCCCAATATTTAGATTTTAAAATTATTTCCATTCTTTCTTTAAATTCTAAAGGCGTCATAGAGCCTTTCATCATATTGCAGGTCTTGCAGCATGGTACGCAGTTTTCTTTTTCATATCCTTTTGTGTTGTCATACCGATCTATTCCTGTATATTGAAAGGCTCCATTGTTTTGCTTGCTTCTTTTTGTTTGGGTTCCCTGTTGGCCGCAATAAAAACAGGGTTTTGTTACTATGTTCTTAAATTCTTCTTTTGTTAATTTAAATTTATAACCTCTTTTAAATGCATTCTTTTTATAATTTTCATAGGTCTCATTTGCTGTAGCTTCTCCGAATGGTAGTTTTTTTAATTCTCCAAGATTTTTTCTCATTTCTTTTTGCAAATGGCCGCAGGATTTTGTATATCCACTAACTACTTTGTTTTTTTCTTTAATGACAATTTTTCCGCAGGAGCACCTGCATTTTAGAAACCTTCTGCTTCGGTTATTAATTTTGATTTTAAAATCTTCTAAAACTTCGAGCTCTCCAAAATGTAGGCCTACGATTTCAGTCTTTCTCATTCTAACTAATTCTCTCAAAACAGTACTTTATGATGTATGGAGGCATGTTTTCATGTGCTGTTCCGCTTCCGGTGTATCCGGTGTTGCTTGCAGTTCCGCTAAATGACGGATTGGCTGTTATGGAGATTGAACCGGCGGCTGTTACGCTGTGAGAGTGTGCGTTTGACCATGAGATTGAAGAAGCGGCTGTTGAACTGGTCGCTGCGTATACATTTTTATAACTGGCTTCTGTCGCAGTTGATTGTGATGTTCCCGTAGAGGCGGCTAATATATCTGCACCATCAGGAAATCTTCGCATAATTATTTTTTTAGATTCGTTTCCGCTCATTCCTCCGGTTGACACTGCACTTCCTGTAAACTTATAAGCACCTCCGCTTATGCTTCCGGATGGAGTATAACTATGTCGGTGGCTTGGTAGGTTTGCTTCTATAAGAGTTACGGTCTTTGCTCCACCAGCGATCGTGTTCTGTCCGATTGCGTTTGCTGTGTCGTTGTCGCCTTTAGCCCATACAAAGCAATCTTTGACCTGTACCCAGGTTCCTCCGAATAGCTGGCCTGGATCTGTGGAGTCTCCCGACCAGTAAAGGCTGCCGACCGGGTGGGCTGCGAGTTTGGCTCTTGTCTCTGCCTGGTCGATTAAATAATTAATACTTGCCAGCAGCTGGTTACCGGTTGCTTCGGCAGGGGTTTGTCCTCCGGCTGTGAGTACGTTTAAGATTTCTGTTTCTACCGAGGTCATGCCACGGTTTAAATCTGTTATTCCCTTTGTATTTTTTCCCCAGGCCCAGTTCATCCATTCTGCCGGCAGTACGTCGGACTGTTGGAAGCCTGCAGCGTATTTTGCGTCGTCTGGTTTTATTTTGGTTGCGTTGTCTCCGAATACCGGATAGCTTTCAAATGTTTGTTGTGGTATCATTTTATTCTCCTTCGTCTGCCATTATAAGAACCTGCGGCTCTGTCGCGATTCTGTAGAATAGCTGGGTTAAAATCCATATATTTTTAAAGCCTATGTTATCGTGGAAATAAACCACTATGTCCTGGGTGTCTTCTTCAAACTCTAGATCATAATTACGGCTTACTGTTGACGCGATGGAGTCTACGCTTTTGAGCGTTACTCCGTATCGTTTCAATATGGCCATTGCTTTTAAAAACTTTCTATAAGTTCCTAGTCCCATAAAGTTTGTTTCACTTGCTATAGCACTGGAAAGTTGGCCGCCTATGTTCGTGTTAATTGTAGCGAGTCCTATTTCCTCGTCGGTTACAAGCGGCAGGGTTCCCAGGAGCAGGATGTTCTCTGCGTTGAAGCCTTCAGGAACCAGGGGGCGCAGGTAGCCAATTATGCGGCCTATGTTTTCGAGCTCTGTCTCTCTTGCCGTGTCGATTGATAGGCCGTGCAGGTAGTCCTCTATGGCTTCGGCGTCGTAGAATTCCGTATTTACGGCGCTTCCTGTTGCCGAGATTACCGGGCCGTTCATCTGTTTCGGGTATAGTTTGTTCGGCTCTATCATCGCTATTCCTCAAGCTGTTCTATGCTTATAGTTCCGTCTGTTACGGCCGGGATTGTATTGCAGCCCATTGTCAGTACGTCGTCCCAGGTTATTCCGTCGGCGCTTACCTTTGTGTAGGCTACCTTTGTGTATTTGCAGTCTACGAAAGGTGCGGAAGTTAAAAGCTGGGTTACTACGTCTCCGATTTCCCAGTTGGCGCTTGCGTATATCAAATCCTTTTTAATCTGGTTGTCTACCTGGGTGCCGGCTTCGGCATCTACTTCGAGGAAAACTTTAACGTATATGTTTTGCTTCTTTGCGTCGTCGTACTTTATCGGGATTTCCTGTCCGGAGCTTGTTACCCAGTTCTGCTCGTGCTTCGGGTCTCCGGTTCCAGGAATTGCCGGGGTCAGGTTCTGGGCGCTTTCTACGTTGGCGATTTCCTGGTCGAGTTCTGTAATTCCCAAAATTGGCACGGCGTATGGTCCCCATTCATCGCAAGTGAACGGAACGGCTACGCTGCTTCCGGCTGTTACTGTTGTCCCTGCGTTTATTACGAAAGTATGGCCGTCATATGTAGCGCTGGTGTCGGCTGGCAGCACAGCGTCTCCAGCTCCGGCTGTAATTGTGATATTTACTGTCGAGTAGGTTCCTTCTGCATTCGGATCGTTCTGGGTCGGTGCGCTCATGTACTCTGCGTATGTCTCGGCGATTTTGTCCGAGCTTCCAAGTACTACGATGTATGCGGTTCTCGGATCAACCTCGACTCCTCCGGCCAGCTCGAGCGGCTCTCCTACATTGTAATTAAAATAAATTCGTGCGTGGTTGATTCCTGTCAATTCTTCCAGGGCTCTCTTGCAGCCGTCGAGCGAGTATTTGATTGTGTCTGCATTTATAAGGCGTCGGCGCAGGGCGTTGGTTGTCTCCGGTGCGATTCCCGGCACCGAGCTTGTCGGGTTGGTTACGCTTTCAAGATTTGCGATTTCGTTCTCAAAAGCTGTTACTTCTCCGGTCAAAACTACCACCGGTCCTAACGTGTCGCAGACTGTTTCAATTACGGCGCTGCTTCCGGCGCTGATTACTGTCTCGGTCGGCACTACAAAGTTTACGTTTTCGTATGGAAGTCGGGCTCCGGCCGGCACTACGCACTGTCCGTCTGCGCTTGCGGTTACGACGATCTGCAGGGTCGAGTAGCTTCCTGGGTTTCTGGTAATGGCTGCAATCGGCAGCAGGTTTTCTATCTGCGCGTCGTCGCAAAGCTCAATATTAAAGCTGTTGATTGCCTTCGAGAGCTTTGCGTCGTTATCTGCGAACCTCTGGCCGTCTCCCAGGGTTAATAAATAAAGCGCATTTGAAAAATTCTTATTCAGTTGTATTACGTTGCCGCTTGCGTCCTGGATATTGTTCTCCTGGAGCAGTCGGTTGATTTCGTCTATGATGTGGTCGGCGTGCTCTACTGCAGTCTGTGGCTGCCATGTCTCGCCATCAATTTCAAATGCCATTGTTTTCCTCCTGGACTACCTTACCTACCTTCATAGTCAGTTGGTCGTCTTCGATGTCGTACTGCGGGTAGTAGTCCTCTTTGCCTGCAGCTCGCAAACTGTCGCGGATGTAAAAATCCAAAACTCCAAACGTGATTTTACTTGTTAAAAAGTCGGTCCATGGTACTCCTGCATCCGGCAGCTGTGGGACTGTTCCTACAATGAGAAAGCCGGCCAGGGTTGCGTTCTGGACTTCCTCTGCGTTGTCAGAAATAATCGGGACGTCTCCGTCCTTTACGCTGCAGTCCCAGGAAACTCCCGCGCTTGTTATGTCTTCTGCGTTCATTTTCAAATCCATATTATCCTCCGGTTACTACTGATTTTGTTTTGGCGCCGCTTATGTCTATCTGCCATCCTGTTGTCGGATCAAGTCCAGCCCATGCCGGCTGTGTCGCTCCGTTACCGGCTATCGGTGTCGTTGTCATTGCTGTTGTGAGCAGTGCTGCAAATTCCGAGAGCGCCTGGTTCAATTCGGCCCATGTTACCAGCTGCTTGCTGTCTCCGTTGAGCTTTATTTTGCCGTTGGCCTTTACGTCCAGGTCGCCGTTCTGGACTATGATCTGAACCTTCGCCTCGTCGTTGAATACGCACAGCGGCAGCGCTTTCATTGTCTCTCTGGAGTAGTGCAGGTAGCTGGTTGTCTCCGTTGCGCTTGTTACGTCTTTTGTCTTTGGTACGTAATCTTTAAGCCCTAAGAGCAGGACTTTGTCTCCGGCTTTGTAGTCTATCTGTAAACTAAAACCGGAACCTGCCAGGGTTAAAACTTCCAGGCCTTTGGTCGTGGTCGGATTCAGGCTCTTGCCGGTGTAGGCTTTGAGTCGCTTTGCGTGGACTACATCTACTGTCTTGTCCGGGTTCACTGTCTTTATGTAGCCGTAGTCCAGGATGTAAAAGCTGGACACTACCGATTCTATGAGGCTTCTGTCGTTGAATTTCTCGGCTCCGAATACTGAGTTCATTTGCTGCCTCCTACATTAAAGCCCTGGACTGTCATGCTGTTGGCGCTTCCGGTCGTGGAAAAATGAAAGGCTATAGCGGTTACCTGTATAACCTGGGTCTTGGCTGCTCCTCCGACTCTTATAAGGTTCCTTATATAAACTTTGCTTGGAATTCGCAGCTGGTCTCCTATTCGGAGCTCTGGATTCCATGGGGCGCTTACTGTAGTGTAGTATGCGCCGTCTTCCCCTCCGACGTTTTCCTGTGGCGGGGCGCTTAAGTACTCCAAATTGTGGGCGGTTATAAAATCGTTTCCCGGTGCGCAAATTGCACAGATGTAGTTGTTCCTTACAAAAACGTTGAGCCCTGCATCTTCAAAGGTTTTTTGCAGCTTTGCGATTGCTCCTCTTGCCGGTCCGTCGTACTCAAATCTTTCTTTTATCTGCAGGTAGCGGGCTTTAATCTGTCCGGTTCTTACTCCGGTTGAGCGCAGCGCTTTCCTTAAATCTTCCAGGATTACTGTGAGCATTGCTCCTGGCTCGTAGTTCATCTGGACTGTCTCATCCAGCCAGGTCTGAACCTGTCCGAGCTGGCATTGTATTACTGTCTGGCCTTCCGGTCCTGGGCTTTCCTGGTAAAGCGAAAGGATGGAGCCTTCGAAGGTGTCGCTTGAGCCATCTGCGTATCCGGCCTTTACTTTGAGCTTTGAGTATTGCTGGTCCTTCAGCTCCAGGTAAAGGTTTTTTATTGTTACGTTAAAAGCCGGCAGAAAGTTCGCGGTTATGTAGTTGCCGGTTATCTCTATTGCCGGTTTTCTTCCGTGCTTCGGGCAGGCTATGTGGTGCTTGCGTCCGTTGCTGGCCGTGAGGGTGAGTTCTATTATTCTGTTGTAGTTCCGTCCGATTACAGCCATGTGATCAGCACCATCTCCGTGAGAAATAATGAATTAAAATCTATGGCCGGCAGGCTTGTCTGGAATACGAGACCGTAGTCGTCGTAGCCTGTCCAGCTTACTACATTCGGCTCGACTCCTGCCTGTCTTACGCTTCCGTCTGGAAGTGTTACCCAGCAGTTCCAGCGGCCGCACATCCATTTGAAATGGAACGTAAAACTTCCGGCGTCCGCGGTACATGAAAACTCAAAATTTTCTTGAGGGTCTTCGCTTGGGAAAGGGACGAGCTCTGTTTTCGATATTGCCTTCATGTCCTTATAGTCATTTATGAGTTAGTCTCGAATGACAAAAAAGTTAGTCATGAATTACAAGCTCTTTTTGTTAGCCATGAATTACTAACATTCGGTAG
>JAEIGA010001048.1_pt1 | contig 41831 bp, 88 predicted proteins | sample 9270691 | NCBI WGS metagenome assembly JAEIGA01 (sample SAMN17057246, study PRJNA624740) | gut metagenome | biome: biome; isolation source: fecal sample | host: Bos grunniens | place: China: Xizang | collected 2019 | reverse complement strand
GAACATCCTTTAGTAACCTTATTTAAAACTTATGCCGAACTTGGTCAGTTTGACATTATAGAACTATTGGATATTAATAGGAAACCTGTAGGAGCAGTCTATCTAAGTAAGTTTAAGTACCGAGAATTTTCGATTTCCGAAACAAGCAGCTCGGAAAAGTATTATCTATATGTTGATGGACTAGGAATTTATTTTTCGTTTTATCAAAAAATCACAACAAAACTTTAAGCTTTCTAGTGCTAATTTATTGTATAATATAATAGGGATTTTCTTAAGAATACTGGATGAAAAATCCGGTATTTTTTATTTTTCACCCCTTTTCAAAAAGCCTATTTATAAGCTAAATTAAATGCGACCAGTGTAGGTCAGAGAGAATAAATTTTAACAGAAAGGTGTGTTGTCATGCAGCGAGTTATTAAGCGTGACGGCCGTGAAGTGGAATTCGATAAATCTAAAATTGTCGAAGCACTCTCATGTGCTAATCAAGAAATACTAAAGTCTAAGCAGATTGGTCCAAGAAAGATTAATCAAATAGCTTCGATAATAGAAGAAAAATGTTCTCAGTACAAGAGAGCTATTAAAGTAGAAGATATCAATGATATGGTTGAGGACGAGTTGATTTACCGAAATTACAACAATCTCGTTCGGGCCTTTATTCAATATAGATACAATAAAGAACTAATTAGAAAGTCTAATACTACAGATGACTCTATCTTAAGCTTAATTAATTTAAGTAATGAAGAACTTAAGCAAGAGAATGCGAACAAGAATCCTGTAGTTAATTCTACTCAACGTGATTATATGGCAGGTGAGGTAAGTAAAGACCTTACACGTAGAATGCTTTTACCAAAAGATATTGTAAAAGCACATGACGAAGGAGTTCTTCATTTCCACGACACTGATTATTTTGCCCAGAAGATGTATAATTGTTGTTTGATCAATCTCGAAGACATGCTCCAGAACGGAACGGTAGTCAGCAAGACTCTTATCGAGAAACCGCATAGTTTCGCTACTGCATGTAATGTGGCTACTCAGATCATCGCTCAAGTTTCTAGTAACCAATACGGAGGTCAGAGCATTACACTCTCGCATCTGGCACCTTTTGTAGATGCAAGTCGTAAGAAGATCCGAGCCGAGGTTACTGAAGAACAGAAGCAGGCAGATATTCTTCACTATGGTGAACCGGTTCCGGTAAGTGAGAAACTTGAAAAGCTAATTGATGAAATTACAGAAAAGAGAGTTAGAGCCGAAGTTAAACGTGGTGTTCAGACTATTCAGTATCAAGTTAATACTCTACTTACTACTAATGGCCAAGCACCTTTCGTAACAGTGTTCATGTATCTTGGTGAAGTAGAAGATGAGCGCACTAGAAAAGATCTTGCTATGATCATAGAAGAAACTCTTCTTCAGAGATACGAAGGAGTTAAGAACGAAAAAGGTGTATGGATTACTCCAGCTTTCCCAAAACTTATCTACGTTTTAGAAGAAGAAAACGTTCACCGAGATTCAAAATATTTCTATCTTACTGAGCTTGCAGCAAAGTGTTCTGCCAAACGCTTAGTTCCTGACTATATTAGTGAGAAGATCATGAAAGATATTAAAGCGGGCGGATGTTTCCCACCTATGGGATGTCGTAGTTGTCTTTCTCCTTGGTATGACGAAGCTCATAATCAGAAATGGTATGGTCGATTCAACAAAGGAGTAGTGACAGTAAACTTAGTAGATGCAGCTTGCGGTGCAGACGGTGAGAACTATGCAAAGGATTTAGCAAGTTTCTGGAAAAACTTTGATGAAGTACTAGAACTTTGCCATAAGGCACTCCTCTGTCGTTATGATCGACTCAAGGGTACTGTTAGTGACGTAGCTCCGATTCTATGGCAGCATGGTGCAATAGCTAGACTTCAGAAAGGTGAGACTATCGACAAGCTTCTCACTGGGGGATACTCTACTATTAGCCTAGGGTATGCCGGATTATGGGAGTGCGTAGTAGAACTTATAGGGAAAGACCTACTTACTGAGGAAGGTCAGGCACTTGGGTTAGAAATCTTACAATACATGAATAAAAAGTGTGATGAGTGGAATGATCAGCTCTATCTTGGGTTTGGCATCTATGGTACACCCCTAGAATCAACTACTTATAAGTTTGCTAAGTGCTTACAGAAACGCTACGGCGAAATTGCCGGAGTTACAGATCGCAACTATATTACCAACAGTTATCATATCCATGTAGAAAAGCAGGTTGATCCATTTAAAAAGTTAGATGTCGAAAGTAAGTTCCAAAGACTTTCTACTGGTGGTGCGATCAGTTACATAGAAAGTGCTAACTTAGAAAATAACTTAGATGCGGTTATTACTATAATCCAATATATCTATGATCATATCATGTACGCAGAGCTAAACACTAAGTCAGACTACTGTCAAGCTTGCGGCTGGGATCGGGAAATCCTTATTGAGGAAGATGAGTCAGGTAAATTAATCTGGAAGTGTCCTAACTGTGGCAATACTGATCAGTCGACTATGAATGTCGCTAGACGAACATGTGGCTACATCGGAACCGAGTATTTCAATCAAGGTAGAACTGCCGAGATTAAAGATAGATATGTTCATTTAGACTGTCATGAGTGTGGTTGCTGATGAAATATAATACTATTAGACAACTTGATATAGCTAACGGACCTGGATGTAGAGTTTCTCTCTTCGTCCAGGGATGTGCCTTTAACTGTCCTGGTTGCTTTAACACAGTCGCTAAAGACTTTAACGGTGGTAGGGAGTTTACTGACCAAACCCTAGATTTGATCATGCAGCTTGCTGAGCCTTCTCAGATTAGTGGACTATCTATCTTAGGTGGCGAGCCGTTGCATCCTAAGAACCGAGAAGAAGTTTTAAGAATTACTCGGGAGTTTAAAAAGAAGTATCCAGATAAGACAGTTTGGATTTGGACAGGATACAGCATTGAAGAAGTCTTTGAAGATTTAGTATCATCTAACGTAGATGTAGTAGTTGACGGCTTATTTGTAGAAGACCTAAAAGATCTTCGACTTAAATATAGGGGAAGCTCCAATCAAAGAGTTATCGATTTCAAAGAAACTCTTCGGACGGGTGACCTTGTGTTATATGAATAATTTATAACGTTTATAATTATAGACATAATGTACAAATTTGTTTATAATTATAAACGTTATTTTTATTTATTTTGTCAGTTTACAAATAATATTAAATACATTATAATACATGCATACGTGAGCGCGTGTATATTATAATAGGTATATAGGAGGAAATACTATTTAAAAATAATTAAAAAATTTTAAAAAAGGGGTTTACAAAAAATAACTTATATGTTATAATATGATTGTAAACTAAACTTAGGAGGAAAAGAATATGAATACAATTAAGGAATTAAAAAATAATGAAGAACTTGTAAAAAACATTGTTGAAGACCTTGAGGATTTTGATGAACACGAAAATATTACATATGAAGTATGGGCAATCGGTTATAACCAAGAAGGTGCTGTGTCAGGAGCTGAGTTGTTAATAAATAGTTTCGCAGACCCTGATGTAGCTGTTAAGTTCGCTGCAAACATAACTCTTGCAGAAATCGTTCATCAAGCCGCTGATGAAGATGACAACAAAGAATTTGATATACAACTTTCTCACATCTCAGTTGAAGTTGAGACTGTAGTTGATGATGAAAATGAAGGTACAATGAATATTGGTACTATCTACAGAAAAGACATTTACCTCGATGAAGAACTTGAGGCTGATGAAGTTGAATACGAAGTTGTAAGTCTTACTGAGAAAAACTATAAACTCTGCGATGACGGAAACATTGAAGTACCTTGTGTTCTTCTTAGTCAATTTAATAAGAATGATCAAGTACAGTTTGTCTTTGATGATGAAGATAATAAACCTGTTCTTACTTATAAGATTATTTCAAAAACATCTGATGATAAATACATCTGCGAATTTATTTATTAAGAGGAGGACGTACATATGATTAGAGATATTGTTAAAGACGAAGGCATTCTTACTCAGAAGAGCGAACTCTTTGTTAGAGGCGAAGATGATTACATAATAGAAGACTTACTCGATACTGCTAATGCACATATTGAAAACTGCGCAGGTCTTGCGAGTATTCAATTAGGAATTCCTAAAAGAGTTATTGTGGTAAGAAATAATGAAAACAAGTTTAAGGTTTTCATTAACCCTATTATAATAAGAACTAGTCCTGAAATGTATACAACTTCGGAAGGTTGTTTAAGTCTTGAAGGTTTGAGAACTGTCCAAAGACATAAATCTATTTTAGTTTCTTGGACAACCCCTGATTATAAACATAAGGTACAAATGTTTAATGGCAGACTCGCTCAAATACTTCAACACGAAATTGACCATTGTAATGGCAAACTTATTTAATTAGGAGGACTTACTTATGAAAACTATTTATGTAATTACTTTTGGAAGACGGAGACGGTGCTCTTTGTGAAATCTATGTAAAATTGTCCGAAGTCAATCTTATTTAACTGTGCAAAGTAACAAAAATAAAAAAATATTCAAAAAGGGGTTTACAAAAACCTCTTTTTGTATTATAATAGCATTGTAAATAAAACTTAAGTGACGGAGGTTTAAATATGTTTTATAAAAAAGGTATTGATATTACAAATGACAAACAGATGTTTAACTTTCTTAAAAATCATTTTACTTATGTTACAATGAATTATTGGAATGGTTGTGACTCAATCGCAAATAATGTTAAGCTCTATAATCTTGAACTCGAGGGTGATTGGACAGTTGCCTACAAACTTTTAGACCGTTCTGAATATCTTGATATTCAACTTTTAATTGAAGACTGGCAATATAATCATCCAGAGTATGTAATCTACTTCAATGGTAGGTCTAACGGTTATTTAGTACTTGCACATAAGAGACACAACTATTCTATCTTACCCGATTCTATAACAGAATGTGATGACTATGAAGAGTACAAAAGATACTGTCGAGACTATTACGGTTCTGTAAAAGCAAATAGAGACGAGCTCGTAGAATTCACACAATTAGTAAGAGACTTTGATAAACTTTGTGATGAATTAAGAGATTACTGTAATGAACTTTCTATTCTTGATTTTGCAGCAATTGAAATGTCTGAAGCAGTAGAAGCTTTTAATACAAGATATGAGTCAGACCTTGAACATCTTAATTACAAATATCTTGAATGCACTGATGAAGGTGTAGTTGACTTAACTGAAGTACTTCATCTTCAAGCTCTGACAGAAGCATTCTTAAGTCTTGCTAATCGTGATGATTACGGTTATAGACTCAAATTTTTTGACGATGTTAAAATTAAATTAGTAGAAGCTTAAATAACAGGAGGATTTACATATGTTACAGGATACTAAGAGAGACCTTACTAGAGTTGCAAGAAAACTCGCTAAACCCTACGAAACTTATTCTATTGATGAACTTGCCGATGCTTACTGTGAAGCAGTTGATACCGGCAATTCAGTTCTAAAAGATGTCTACATATCAGCTTTAATCTTAAGGTTCTGGTACGTGATTGATAAGTTGTATGCTTCTAATACAACTGTGGCAGAACTTGAGAGAGAAGACTTCTTCAACTGGTTATATGAGAGTATCGAGTATGCTTGTAAGTATCGTGCTTGGAGAGATCCAGACAAAAAGCTTAATGCTCAACAGTGTATCAATAAATGTATTGACACTATAAAACTTCAAAAGTATTATGTCTTTAGATTGGACAAGCACAAAGCATCCAACAATGCTATCAGTCTTGATGCTCCAATCAATGACAGTGATGGTGAAAGCAAATCTCTCGCTGACTTACTTGAATGTGAAGATGATATAGAAGACACAAGTGCTTATGACGCTGAGTTGTTAATTCAAGGTTACATAAACAGAAATAAAATCATCGAAGCAATCATTCTTGATAACATAGCTTTTAATGATACTCAAAAACATTTTAAAGAAGTGGTTAAAGCTAAAACAGCTGAAGGCGAGGATTATAAATATACTGAATATAGTAGTGAGTTCTGGCCTTATCGCTTGGTTCAAATTGTAAGTCAGCTTCCTGACCACTACAAACCTGAATTCTTAGGCAAGTATGAAATCTCAGAAGAAAAACTTACAGCAGCTCTCGAAGCGATTGACCGAGCAAACAATCAAAAGATTTATAAATATTTAAGAAAGACTCTTGAAGAACTTAGAAGAGCTTTTGCTTAAGTAAAATTATCGGGAAGCTAATAACCTAGCTTCCCTTTTATTGTATAATATAATAGTATTTAATTGGAGGTTCTTTGTAAATGTATTTAGACTTATTTGATGAGCTTAGGCTAAATAAGAAACTAATTAAGATAGCTGGTTTTGAAGTTGCTGCTTACTGGGCGGAACTTCAGAGTATTCTAAAGCAAGTAGTTAAGAAGAAAACTATGGATGAGCATGGGTTCTTTTCATTAGATAGAGACTTTATGGAAAAGGAAACTACTTTGACCATTAACAAGCAACTGAAGTGCGATGAGAAACTTAAGAGTCTAGGTGTTTTGTTGGTAGACGAATCTGATCCTAATAGATTATCTATCGCAGTGAATGGCATGGTCGCGGTGATCACAGATGAGGATACTACTAAGCTTAAAGCTACTAAAAGTAAGAAAGCTTCGGATAAAGAAGCTAAACGAAGTGGTATGAAAGCTAACTTTAAGAAAGCTATCGAAGAAGAGGATGAAGAACTTAGAGTTGCTTACGAACGTTGGGTAGATTCCATGGTCGATTCTGAATCCTGTAGATTTACTAAAGCAGTTGTAGAACTCTTTGTTAAAACTACAAAACAATTTTCACCAGATAAGAAAGTCCAACTTAGGATTATAGAGTTGGCTACTATAAATAATTACAAAGATGCTGGTTGGGCGATTAACTTATATAATAGAGAAGCTCAGCCTTATCGAAACCGAAATACATCTCCAGCGAATAATCAGAAGATTGGAACTAAAGCTGAGATTTTATCAGGTACTGTTTTTTAATTGGAGGACTTTATGGATCAGTCAGGATACATTGATTGCTTAGATACTTCTATTCCTTATGATAGGTATAGAAACTCGCAGGACTTTCGTCTTACCGAATTATTTCTAGAACTTATAACAGGAGTACGAGAACTCTCAGAATTTGATGATGACCAAATTGAATTTATTGTCGAGGGTTGGAAAAGATTTAGAGAGTATAAATATAAAACACCGGAACAAATAGCTTTAATCGAATTGGCAGCAATTCGTATAGGTTTATTATAGATTCTTGTGTAATTTGTCAGTTTACGTTAACAATTAAATATGTTATAATAAGTATGTAAGTTAGTGAATGACCTACATACTTTTTATTTAGGAGGTTAAAGTATGGAGCTTTGTAATCAATGTGGTAAAGAATCTATTAGTAATTTTATTTTAATTACAGTCTACGGCGAACAACTTTGTGAAGACTGTTGGGATGATTATCTTATGACTGATAAAGGTAAGTTAGAATATTTTGTAGGTATTTGTAAAGGTGATTATCCTACCTCTGATTTTGACGCGGACTTTCTTGGTCACGTATCAGAATGCTGGAAGCAATATAAAAATCTTATAGATTATTCAGACTTCGAAATATCTAAATTTGAACAGAAAGCAATTGAATTACAAATTTTATAAATGGAGGAAATCTATATGTCAACACATTGTGGAATTGCTGTAAAAACAGATAAAGGCTATGAAACTATATATTGTCATCATGACGGTATGCCTAGTAGAATGTATCCAATATTACGTGATAACTACGGTACCGAAGAACTTGCCAATAAACTTATTAGTTTTGGTGACGCTTCTAGTATACGTGAGAACTTAGTTCCGACTCGAGGTCATCATAGTTTTGATAACCCAGAAAAAGGAGTTTGTGTTTTCTATTGTCGTGATCGAGGCGAAAAAGCCTTTGATACTAGACCTTGTCCTTATGATACTAAAAAAGATGTATTAGACAGATATTACTATGCTTATATCTTTGAGAATGGTAAATGGACTGCATACACAGATAATATTGAAGTTATTATTAACGAATGTCTTTTTGATTAAGAAAGGATTTAAAGTATGAAAACTTTATTACACTTTACAGATTTTTTAAATGAGATTAACAGTTCTAATAGCCGCTTACACAAACAGTCAGTGCTTAAGAAGTATGCTGATGATGAAATCGTAAAACGTTATCTTCAGATTGCTTTTAATCCTTATGTTGTTTATGGTATTTCGACTAAGAAGTTAAATAAACAAATATTTTCAGAATCTTATGTACCAAGAGTATATACTGTGTTTGAGTTATTTGATTACCTTGAGTCACATAATACTGGAACTACTTCCGAGATTTTGGAATGTCAGTACTGGTTAAATTTAGTAGCTACCGAAGAGTGTGCAAAAATTTTAGAAGCTCTCATCTGTAAGAAACTTTCTATCGGTTGCGACGCTAAAACTATCAATAAAGAAATACCGAAGCTTATTCCTACTTTCGAAGTTCAACTTGCCAATAAGTATTTTGATAAGCCAGAATTCGTAGAAGGAAAAGACTTTGCTATCACTACTAAAATTGACGGTGGTCGTATTATTGCTCTTAAAGAAAATGGCGAAGTTACTTTCTACACCCGAGCAGGTCAGAAATATGAAGGTTTAGTTGATCTTGAGTACGAAATGGTTGAATTACTTCCTGACGGTCTCTGTCTTGATGGTGAAATTACCTTACTCGATAATAAAGGCATCCCTTCGAAAGAAGCTTACAAGCAAGCAATGAAAATTACCAGAACCGACGGCGAAAAGCACGGAGTAAAGATGTTAGTGTTCGATGCTATGCCAACTTCTGAATTTAAAGCTAAGAAATGTGACCGAAGCTGGACTGAAAGAAGAAGTGCTCTTGAGTTTATCTTCCGTGACCGAAATTTAGAATATTTCGAATTGCTCCCAGTATTATATCAGGGTAAAGACACTGAGATGATCCTTAAGTGGCTTGATGCAGCAATAGCAGATGACCAAGAAGGTGTTATGCTTAACATCTGTGAAGCGCCTTATGAGTTCAAACGTACTAATAATTTACTTAAGGTTAAAAAAATGTCTACCCTTGACCTTGAGATTGTAGGTTTCGAAGAAGGTGAAGGTCGACTTGCCGGTACTCTTGGAGCAATCTTAGTTCGTTATAAAAACGGTAACATCGTTAAGGTAGGTTCTGGTTTTTCAGATAGACTTAGAATTGAAATCTGGGCTAGTCGAGATGAGTGGCTCGGCAATATCTGTGAAATTCAGTATTTCGAAGAAACCACTAATGCTGACGGTGGTGAAAGTCTCCGTTTTCCAGTATTTAAGGATTACCGTCCTGATAAGGTTAAAGCTGATTATTAAAAATACAATAAAACCTATGTGCAAAAGTGCATAGGTTTTTATTTAAACTCTGTGCACTTTTCATGCTTACGAGGAGGTCTTTTTGAGTTATAATATAACTGTAACAAAGATACAGAGACAGAGGAGGACGAAATTATGGGAATTACAAAAAAGCAGTTTAACAAAATGACAGATGCAGAGGCTATTGAGTGGGCTTTTGAAAATTTAGACTATCTCACGTACGAAGACATTCTTTTAGACTTTGCTAAAACTAAAATTGATGATAACAATATTTCTATGGCTCTTCACGTTCTTAATGCTGTTTATAATAACACGCACGATACAGAAGTTTATATGTATGACTACAGTATGGGAACTTTGGAAACTCCAACTCCTATTGTAGATAAAGAAGACTTAGAACCTTATATAGATTTTGATTAGGAAAGGAGGAAATCTTATGGCACAATATCGTTTGAAATTTACTTCAAAGACAGATAGCACTAATACAGGATATTTTGTAAGAAGACTTAAGGAAGGCTTTAAAGGTTGTTCTTTGAAATGGCCTTCTATGGCAAGAGTTCTTACAGAAGAAGGTATTGAAGCTACTTTAAAGTTTATGGAAGAACAAGGTGAACTTGGTCATTATACCTTTGAGAAAGAACAAGTATCTGCTGAGGAGGAAACTTTATGATGGAATTCGAGCATGATGTCCGAGAAAATACTAATAAAGTTCTTGAGATGGCAGAAGAAGGTCTTATCTCTTGGCAAGACCTCGCTCTTATGGCATTGAAGTGGATGTCTGAGAATGATGTTAGTTCAATGCTTCAAGCAAATGAAGTATTCCTCGATAACGAGGATGAAGACGAATAAGTTAATAGTATATAACAGTGCACGGATAAACAAATAAAGTCCGTGCACTTTTACTATTTACAAACAAAATAAAACAAGATATAATATATTTGTAATTAAGTTTAGGGAGGAAATAAATTATGGAAAAAGTTACTTTAGAAATATCTCGAACAAATGAGAAAAAGGAAACCCTCCAAAAGTTTAATAATATAGATTTAAAGGTAGATTACTTTTGGGATAGTCATGGTAAGTTAATAAATTGGAATGAGTCTGTGGGTTCTCCTACTGAATGGACTAACGTAAATGTAGAAATTATCTTATATTCTTTTACAGAAAACTTTTCAGGTACTGCTTACGACTTTGTAAATAGACAATTAGTAGTCGATGGTAAAGTTATTTCTGGTGATTTACTTGATGGTACAATAAATAAATTTGGAAACAAAACCACACTCTACTGTCGAGTTGTAGTAGGTTGGGGTTAATGAAGGAGGTTAATCTTATGTCAAACTCTTATGTAATCTTTGCAGGAAATTCTCAAGGTAATCTTCAACCCATAAGTTCAGCACCAACTAAAAAATCAGCTATTGCTGATGCAGAAGCACTTCAGTCTAAGTATCCGTGTGTAGAAGCTATCTACATGCCTGAAGATAACTTAGACATAAATAAAATAGTTTATAAATATTATAAAGAAAGTTAATTTATTAAAACTTTGTGCAGTTTGCCGGTTTCTTTTTAATATTAAATACGTTATAATATAATCAACAAAGAAAAGAGAGGTAAATAAATATGATGACTTTTGAAGAAAAACTTGAAATGTTTAAAGAGAAAAGAACTTTTGTTAAGAACATAAGTAAAGCTTTCGAACGTGGTGTGAAAGGTTCGACAGTTGACTCTGTAGACTATGTAGTCTTTAAGAAAGACCGTCCTAACGGAGATTGTTCTTATGCCGAATATGTAGTTGTTACTTTCCGCGGTGGTGCTCAATCAGCTAAAACTGTTTCAGGAAATAGTAACACTGCAAATCTCAGAGCTATCGCTTCTATAGTTGATGGTGGTTACTATGAAGAGATGCAAACATTTAATGCTCTCATAGAAGAGTCCAATTCCGGTACAGGTTATATTTTAATGAACCTTAATGTTGAGGAAGAAGATTACTATTTCAACGATTGGAGGATTTAATTATGACTGATTTAATGAAGATAAGAATGCTCGCTATGCTTGATAATGAAATAGAAGAAGTTACCGGAAGTATCTCTAACGAACTCTTGTGGTCAAAGTCAAGTACTACTGCGGAAGAGGCAGAGATGTTTGTAGACAATGCAGAAAGTCTTACTGAATATAAAGCAGTTCTTTTAAAGATAAGAGAACAGGTGGAGGAGGGAACTTTTAATGTCTAATGAAAATAAAGAAACTAAACGTCCTATTAAAGAAGAGTGGACACATTATTATAATTTTCTTGAAGCACTTCGCAGAACCGGAGTGTGCAACATGTGGGGTGCTTCTGTATACTTAGAAGAAGCTTTCAAACTTTCGGAGAAAGAAGCCAGAGAAATTCTCTGTAACTGGATTGAAAACTATTCGGCTCTCAATGAAAAGTACGAATGGGATAATCCGCCAATAAAAAAAGATTAAAAATTTTTAAACTTTTTTCAAAAAAGGGGTTTACAAATCTCACCAAACATGTTATAATATAGTTGTAAGTTAGTGAGAGCACTTACAACTATATTATTAGATAAAGGATGTTACATATGGAAATTAAATATTTAAGAAGAAGATTTTTATTTAGTTCTTTTTTAAAAGGCTTGGCTTGTTTCATTTTCATCTTAGGTGGTTTGTTACTACTTGGTTCTGTAGGTGCTTATGAAAATGATGCAATCACTACTCTACAATGGGGAGTTCAATCTATCTTATCTGTTTTGGTTTCATTATTCTCACTTCCTGTTTACATACTCAAGATTAAGTTTGATGAGAAATATCCATATACAAGAATAGTTACTAAAGAATATAAAGGAGATAAATAATATGGTACAGAGATTAACAGAATGGTTAAATGACCTTATAAAATCGGCAGAAGAGGATGAACAATTCTTAGTTTCTTGGTTTAAAGATACACAAGATGCTCCTTTTAGTATTGTCGGCGGTTGGCTTGATGGCTTCTCAGAAGATTTTTCTGACATCTTATACATAAGTAAGTCAAATCCGACTTATGCTATGAGTGTAAAGATTATCGTTAATGAAGGTCCTTATGCTTATACTGATTTCGAGATATTAGATATGCCAATTGACCCGAAAACTAATGAAGTTGACGACACTTGCTTTACTCTTGAAATAGGTGAAGAAACCGCGGAGTTTGCTCTCTTCCTTATTTCAGAGTGGGGAAGGTTTATGGAACAGAAAGGAATTGATGTCAATGATTACTGTAAAAGAACTCTTAAAAGCTTGTGAAGAACAACTTGAGTTAGGAAATGGTGACAAATTTATACTTCTTCCGAAAGATGACGAAGGAAATGGTTACCACCCTTGCCACTATACCTTTAGTGAGGATGTTTGGGAGTATACCGATCCTATCGATACGGGTTTAGATGAAGAAACTTTTAATAACTGTGTCATTTTAGGTTAGTACTGTCGTATAATATAATAGAGTAAGATTTAAGTAAGATTTAAGGAGAGATTTTATGAATTACTACGGACCATCCGAAATTTGGAAAGTTACCTATTATCCAAAAGATATGTCTGGCGGTCAAATGGGTGTTGCTTTAATTGAAGCGGACTGTCATCAGCAAGCAATGTTCACTTTTCAGCAGCAGTATGCCGGCGAATTTAGAACCGTTGCAAAGTGTGAGAAACTCTTAAAGAGTTAAAGTAATATGAAGTAGGGAGTAGAAATTATTATTCTGCTCCCGAAACTTAAAAAATTTAAAAACCTTTAAAAATTAGAAATTGAATGTTGTATAATATAGTATAATAAAAAGAAAATAAAAACATCTAGTTGTATCCTCCAATATTTCTGATTAAAGTTTCTCCAATTTCTCGAGCTTGATTTGTTAAGATGTTCACCTCCTTATTTTCTTTTTATCTTTTTAAAACAAACCTACAAAGACTTGTAGGTTTGTTTATTTTTATTTTAAAAAATGTAAATTTTGTATAATAATTTATTGTATTATATTATGTAAATAAAATAAAGGAGGAATTGTATTTATGAGTAAGTATGTAAAGTACTATTCAGACAGACAAGATTCATATAGAACTCTTGCTACTATGTGTGTAAACTGGATGAAGAACTCTCAACCAACATCTACAGAACTTGAAGGTGTTTCTAAATTCTTTACTCACATCGGAAAGAGATTCGGTCTTCTCAGTGAGTTTAAGAAACTTGGAATTATCTGATAAGGAGACCTCATATGTTTTACAAAGTTATTTCAAGTCACTGGAAGAATACTCTTGAGTTTAAGTCTGACCTCGACTTAAAAGTTGGACAGTGTTTTAGAATCCGTACTCATGACGGGATGAAGAACTACCCAACTCGACTCAAGGTTATTAGTACTTCAGAAGTTTCAGAATATACTGGACCAATTGTAACTATACTTTCAGTAGACACCGAAGTAGAACCGTTTTAAATTTAAATTAAAGATAATCCTCTGTTTAAAACTAACAGAGGATTATTATCCATTTCTGTATATTGTGTCAGTATACAAATAACTTATAATATGTTATAATATAGTTGTAAGTTAAACTTACGAACTAAATAATAAGAAGATTGGAGAACTTACTTATGGAACAATACGAAATTCTTTATCACGACAGACGAACAGAAATTGTTGATCACGATACTATTGACAACATCATTACTGAACTTGAAATGTTTGAAAGAACAGACATCAGTCAGATTCATCTTTTAAAAGATGACGGAGACTTTGACACTATCTGGACTGAAGAAGAAGGATTGTTCGTCGACGGATTCGGATTTCCAACTAGAGACGATTACGATGAAGATGAAGACTACTACGAAGATTTGAACGAAGATAAAGGTTCTAACGATAATGAAGAATCTAATTTGAAAGATACTAATTATGTAGTTGTAGTTGATTATGAAGAAGATAATTATTTAGGTGACAGTTTTTTGTTAGGATGGAGTAACAGGTATGATTGGTTTGACGACGGTACTTGTGGTTATGAAATCTTAAATAGTGATAATCAAGTACAAAAAAATAAATACGGAATACTCATTGAAGTTAACGATGATGTTTCAGTTTATGTTGGTGAGACTTTAGACAACTGTAAGGGATATTGTGATAGTGGTAATAGAGAAGGTTATGACTGTACTGTTTGTAAGTTAGAAAAAGATGACGGTGATTACAAACTCATTCCTGTTTACCCCAACAACTAATAATTAAATAAAATAAATAATTAAATACTGACAAACTATATAGAAAAATATTTTAAATTTATATAGTTTGTCAGTATACTTTTTAGACCCGATATGTTATAATATATATGTAATAAAAATTATAAGTAAAGGGGAAAACAATATGTATACAACTTTTCAAAACATTAAAACTAAAACCATTGATTTTGATTCTCTTATCGGTAAGTATTTGTGTTTCTTAACTAAAGGTACTGAACACTTGAAAATGACAACAGGACATTATGTAACTAACTGTAACTACATTTACAAAGTTCTTAAAAACACAAACTGTTTTATGATCGTAGAATCTACATTCAGTAACGGACAAGTAACCCAGACAAAACTTAATAAAGAATCTTTTGAAAAAGACTTCTTCAAAGGTGGTTATGTAATCAGTGATACAAAACCTGTTTGGAACACTGAAGTAGGAACCTACACTATCGAACTTCCTAACTACATTTTTAAATCAACTACAGACACTTCAAAATCGTTTACTACCGACGAGATTAATGATCTGTTGACACAAGAGTTTTTAGGTACTACTAAAACTTATTCAGATGTTCGGAATTGTATTGAAACTTTATTTAATATTATAATGAAAAGACATTTTGATTATGTGTCTATTAGTCGTAGTTATTTTCAAGATTCTAATCATATTCATTTAGGTATTAACATACAGACTGGTAACAAGAACCTTTCACACTTCGGTGAGATTGAAGTTAGATCGTATCGAAATAAAATTAACTTTATTCAGTTCACTCCTTTTGATTGGATAAATCGTTATACAGGTTTTGACGGTTACATCTGGTCTAGTCTTGAAGATATAATAGTAAAGTATCTAACCGATAATAAAACATATATTGACACACTTAAATAAATAGAATAATAAATAAAAGATACCTTATTTATAAGGTATCTTTTATTTTAAAAAAATTTAAAAATTTTTCAAAAAACTATTTACAAGTCAATCAAAACATGTTATAATATAATTGTACTTAAGAGTACAACATATACATAATAATTTAATTATTTGGAGGAAAACAATTATGAAAGTTTATGTTACTTATTTTCGTTATGACAGAAATGAAAACTACGATATCTATGATGTTAGTTTAAACAAAGAAAAGTCCATAAAAAAATTTAATGATGAATTCTTACCTAACTTTTTAGAGTACGGTCCTGATGATGTAAGTTATCTTATTTTAAAAGAAGTTGAGTTGACAAGGTCTGAGTACAGAGAACTTATTAGACTAAGTAAGAAAGATGGAGACTATGACCAGGAAGTAATAGAATTTATGACTGACATTCACGAAAGAGAAGGTGATGAACTCAATTATGTAAGTGGTGATTTGAATTGGGAAGTTCTTGACTTCTTTATGAATTCGGGTCGTTATGATCTTGATGACTTATTAGGAGTAGATACTGATACTTTAGATGAAGACGAATTACTTGAGTTGTGTCAAGAAAGATTATGGTATGATGAAGAAGACAATATATTTAATGATGTCTTACAAGATTATTTAGAAAATTGTTAACTTAAACATATAGACATTTTACACAGAGACATATTCAAACTTTGTGTAAAATGTCTATTTACATTCTACACCAAATATGTTATAATATTATTAATTTAGAAACAAAGGAGAAATTATTTATGACTTCAACAAATACTATTTTAAACCAAAACTATTCTAACTTTACTTTTGACCCTACTACTTACAACACCCTCAAACCCCATATTCAAAAAGTCATTTCACTTTTTAACAAACATAAAATTAAAAAAGTAACTCTTGAAGATTGTTTTCAAATCTCAATGACTTTACTTCAAATTAAACTTGACCTCGAAACTATTAAACAAATTACTTACTACACTTACCATTTAACACAACTAAACCCTAAAATATTAAACCAATAATCTTATTAAATATTATTGTAAAACTCACAGAAATTATTTATATTTTTGTGAGTTTTTACTAATTTACAAATCCGGTAAAATATGTTATAATATATGTAAGATAGTTTAATGGAGGTAAATAAAATGGAAAAAAGAGAATTTAAAATTTATTGTGAAGAGATTGGTAATGATGGTAGTGAATTTAAATTAGTATTTGAAGTTAATGGTAAAGTAGAGTATGAAGAAGTATGGTATAGTATGGATGATATTCTTTTAAGTGTTGGTGAGTTTTATGGAAAATGTTTAAGTGAATGGGAATATGATAGTAGATGTGATAGTTTAGATGTAAGTATTAATTATAGGATGTGGTGGTGAGGAGGAAAATATTATGTTAGAAATAGTATTTGAATATTGTGATCGATACACAAACGGTCGTTGGAATCGTCAGAGTTGTAAAGTATCTTCGATAGAAGAGTGTAAAAGAATCTACGGTCTTGGAGTCGACTGTGATTACAGAATCATTTCTGTTAAGGAGGTTTAATTATGAGTCAAAAAGAAATCGCTATTCAATGCCTTGAAACTTTAGACATCTACAAACCCTATATAAATAAGTTTAAGTCTAAATCTGGAATGACATGTTTCTTTGAAAACTTCGCCGGTTTCTGGACAGACCAATGGCCTGAAATGTATGAGAAGATTAAAGAAGTAGAAAGAGATTATGACTGCCTTGTTTATGCTGTAACACATGAGTTTTTAGAAATAGGTGACTGTTGGACTATGCTCTGTGTTCCTAAGGATACTGTAAACAGACTGGAGGTAGTTAGTCAGGCATATGATTCTATGTATTATGCTTATGCTTTTGTCTGGAATAAATCAGCACCGTGGTGTTCCGAGTTCGGAAGTGTTATAGTAAAAAATGCTTTCGGCGGAATAAAGAGAATAGCATAGTTATCTACAAATAAAATTCGCTAAATTAACTGTACGAGTCATGTACAGTTAATTTATTTTTATAATGAAAGAAGGAAAATCTTACATGAAAAAAAGTGAACTTAGAGCAATAATTAGAGAAGTTCTTCAGGAAGAATTACATAAGACTGAAAAAGCTGCACTTACTGAGGCTCCCGTAGCAGCACCAGCAGCAGATAGACCAGAAAGAACTCCTAATAAAAACGGAGCAGTTCCTGCAGGTACTTATGAAGATATCGTAGCTGAAATCTTAGGTGACCCTAACTTCGATGGTATCATCATTGATCCAGACGATGTTTATAGTCTCGCTGCTCAAGACTACATTGAATCAGTAGTAGACCGTCGTCTTCCAAATCTTGATAATGCACAGAGAGAAAAAACTATTGCAGAAATAAATGCAAGAATTGTTAATAGAAAAGAACACTTCGGTAATGCAGGTATCAGTAGACATAACTATGATGACATAGGTAGAATTAAGAGAGACTACTATGATCAGAGAGATAACGGATACGACGACGAAGGATTCGATTTCTAATTAAGGGATGTCTAAGATGAATCGTAGACTTTGGATACTAACTATGGTAGTTAGTTTATTTCTTCCTCTAGTACACCCTAAGGTAAGACAGAAGATTGTTAATTACCTATGGAAGGTTCTTACTGGCATAGACCTTACCAAATATGAATAAGATGAGACTCGGTAATTTATTTTACCGGGTCTTTTATTTTATTCTGAAACTCACTGTATAATATATTGTATACTACTTAGATTGGAGACTGACGACATGAAGCCAATAATTAAATGGTGCGGGGGCAAGACTCAACTACTAGATAAAATTAAAGAAATGCTTCCACCGAAATATGATACTTACTACGAACCTTTCTTAGGTGGAGCTGCGGTTCTGTTAGACTTAAATCCTACTAAAGCGGTAGTGAACGACATTAATCCGGAACTGACCAATATGTACTTTCAGGTGAAGTATCAACCTGAGAAACTACTAACTAATCTAACTAAGTTAGATGAATGTCATGAGGCTTATTCTGATCCTAAAGCTTTTTACTATGAAGTAAGAAAAGACTTTAACGAGAGCTTAGATGAACCTACCGCATTACAAGCAGCACGACTCATCTATCTAAATAAACACTGTTTTAACGGACTATATAGAGTAAACTCTAAAGGCGAATTCAACGTTCCTTTTAACGGAAAGGTTCGTGGCGGATCCGTAAATCCGGATCATCTACGTGAACTTTCTAGTAGACTTCAGTCAGTGATTATTACATGCGGTGACTTTGAAGAAGCAGTAAAAGATGCGGGCTTAAGAGACTTCGTATTTTTCGATAGTCCATATGCGCCGCTTACCCCTACTTCTTTTACTGACTACACTAAAGAAGGATTCGCATATGAGGATCATCTACGTCTCGCAGATACTTTTAGAGAGCTTACTAACAGAGGATGTTACTGCATGCTTACCAATCATGATACCGAACTTATTCGTGAACTCTATAGTGACTTTAAGATAGAGACAGTAGATGTTAGAAGATCGATTAATCGAAAAGGTGATCGCAGAACCGGCAAAGAAGTTATTATCACTAACTATAATATAAGAGGTGAATCTTATGATGACTAGAGAACAACAGATACATGAACTTACTCGTACCATGCTTTTAAACTACGACTGTACAGAAGACTATGCAAAAGATGTCGCAGAGTTCTTATATGATGAAGGGTACCGAAAGATTGAGGAGTCTAAAGAAGATAAAGCTAAGTACTTTATTACTACCTTTGTTAAGTATGATACTGATCAGAATGGATTACCAAATATAGGGGAAGCAAGAACAGTTGGATACTACGATAGTAAAGAAGAAGCTATCAACAGAGTACTAGAGAATCGATGCGACCTTTGGGAAACTATCTATACGTATGTAGTAGTAGAGAGACTTTCTCCTGGACTATACCCTTTTGCTTCTAATGAAGAACGCTGGTTCTTTAAGTGGAATAATGATACTAAACAGTATGAACCTACAGAACCTTTTAAAGATAACTTCGGAAACTATGCTTTCGGGTAAGGAGGTATAAGCTATGATGACAAAAGATGCATCAGAAAGAATTAAAAGACTTAAATCAGAAGTCTTGGAACTTGGACGAAACCCAGCGGAATATCTCTATGACTTAAACACCCTAAATGCTTATAGAATAGAACACACCAAACTAGGTGACTATGCGTATATTCTTATTAATGATAAGCAGCATGGAAAAGAAGCTAGAGTTGATCTATACGACTTCTATACTAAAAGACTATATAGTTATCGCTGGACTAGAAGTAATTCAGATCCTATAAAGGATTATCCTCATACTAATATTCCAGATGGCACAGGTAAGAAGATTAACTTACAATTACATGTCTTAGTAATGGGAGGAGCTGTTCCGGATAAGGTTATAGACCATAATGATGGTGATCATTATAATGATAGTAGAAGCAATCTTAACTATGTGACTATTGCTCAGAATAATCAGAACCGTCATCCGAAGCTGTTCTTCACTCCACGTAGTAAAAAGGCTCCTAAGAATATTAGAGCTGAATATATATCCTTACTTGCCTGATACTAAATTGTAAGTATAGAGAGGAGGTTAGATATGAAGATGCAGATAATTGAAATGGATACTAATAAGATATATAGTATTATGGTTGAAGTCGGCGACATGAAAAAACAAGAGGTAGTTGAGTTTCTAGAAAAAATAAAAACGTTATATGAAACACTTGGCATTAAAGCGGTTTATTGTGCTATGCGAGATGGTATTCCTCTTGTTACTATTAATGAAGTATTGCCAGAGTCAAGCTTTAATTGGACTTGCTGAACAGCTTAAGGTAGATAATCCTTGTGAAAAGTAAATTATAAAATCTTAAAGGATAGTTTAATTTTAGACTATCCTTTAATTATCTTTAATAGCTAAATTATATAAACATAAAAGTTAGCTATAAGCTACTTATGAGGTGAGTAATTTGATTGAAACAGATTTTATGAAATTATATGAAAAACTGAATATACTAAATGAGAGGTGGTACAACGACACCGAAATTTGGGGTGGTCGACTTTGGTTTTCCGACTCAGCTATAGAATTTAAGAATTTTATGCGAAATCTTCCTTCATCCGGTCTTAAAGGAATTAGACTGTGTATAGCGCCAGATTATTACTTAGCCGCAAATGCAGAAGATTTTCAGCATGATACAATGGTAGAGGCTGCCAGAGACATTCTATATATAACACCACCTGACAACATTGAATATACTACTTGCGGTATTCCAAAGTGCGTTGACTTTGAACTAGGCAACTTTGAAATTGACCTGTACAATGAATATGCTTTAGAAGATGATACCCTTGATGATTACTCAGACTACGACCCAGAGAAAGAATACCAAGGTATGCTTGTTGCAGACTATGGAACTTTTGAGCTAAGTCTATATAGTTTTAAATCTAAAACATGTCCTGAATACAAATCGGATCGTGAGCATGCAACTTACTTTGAAGACTCAGAAATCTATAGAGTATTAAAACCGATGCTAAAAAGAATATATATTTACGGCAATTAAGAGTAACTATCTATTAAATTATGAGTAGTAAATATAGTAAGGGAAGGTTATAATAGCCTTTCTTTATTTTATATATAAGCTAATATAAGCTAAATTATATAGTTAATAAAAAGTTTAGGAGTTTGTATTAAAATGAAAATTGTTAAGTCCGACTTAAGAGAGCTGATTCGCGAAGTTATAAAAGAAGAACTCAATACCAGAAAGTACTTTAAAGAGTCTGTAGATGTACTTGATGTATCTGCATCAGAAGTAGATGATCTCGCACGTGATGTCTATGTTGATACTGAGTTTGATACTGCTTATGAAACTGATAGACACACTGTAGGTGAAGCTGTAGAAGCCTTAGTAGTAGATGTAATTTCTTCCGAGTATCCTAATATAGATTTAGGTAATGTTCCTGATCGTGTGATTAGCGCTTTAGAGAATATGCTTGAAACTGGATTGCTTGGTTAATAAAAGTAAAAATTTAGTTTTAAATAAGACTGTATTAAAAATTTAAATTAATGATTAAAATTTGAAACTCTACTATTGTATATTAATAGTAGAGTTTTATTTTATAGAAGGAATGTTTTATGCGTTGTGAAGTATTAGGATGTATAAGGAATGAGAACGGTTACTGTCTAGATAGTTCTTACGTACAGATCACTAAAGATGGTGAGTGTGATAGCATTTTAGTTACAGAGGAGGAACCTATAAATGAAGATACTTAAAGAAAAACATACTGAACGTTCTGGCAATGAATGTGTCATATTTACTTCGGTGATACTAATTGAGTTTACCAAAACTAACTATCTTGTTATATCTTCTGAACAGTACTGTGGTGGTTGGACTAATAACGAGATAAGTAATAGCACTTGGGCTTTTAAGAATATAGAAGAAGCCTATTCAAAATTTGACCAGGTATCTAAAACTTTTTAATTAATAAAATAAAACTATTAAATTTAGACTCTACTGGTTGTATAATATCAGTAGAGTTTGTTTTTATATAAGGAGGAAAGTAATAATGTTAGAAGATAAGAAAGTAGGGGATACTATGTCTAAGAATGCAAGTATGAGCGAAAGCTTATGTGAAGTTCCGGAAACCCTAACCTGGTGTAGACAACACTATGTACCACCAGTGAAAGAACATATTCACTGTCCTGACTTTGGCAAGTCAGACGGCACTAACGGTGCTTGTTGGTGGTGTATGGAGATGACTCCTTATCAGTGGCATATGTGTAAAGATGAAACTTGGGTTCGAGGATTACTTAGTCCTACTGCCAGAATTAAACATTCGTCTAGAACAGATGCGGCGCAGTTCATCGAAGATTATAAACAGAAACATCCCATGGGTAATGAAAGAAAAGCTTTAGCTAGTGAGGAGGACTAAGTATGGTATATAAAGGACATCAAGAATGGAGAGACATTCGTAAAATAGATTCTAGTGTCTGGAATACACGTAACCTACCATCTAATCATCGTAAGTTAGTTACTAACATGCGTAAGAGTAAACCGGCTATTCCATATACTCTTGAGATAGAATGTAATTCTTACTGGGGTAACTTTGAAAGAGAATTTCTAGGATACTCTATAGGAATATTAGATGATGTGCAGATGGATATTGATCATTCAGATGAAGAACGTGCTTTATTCTGGAAAGAAGTATTTGGCAAAGAACCTATCACTTTTAAAGAAGCCTTTGAATCTTATGATTTATATAAAGACTACTTGTTAGAAACTTTCCAGGAATGTGATGACTGGGAGCAGCTTACTTTCTATGCTATTGATTGGGATACTATGCATAAGGAAAACCGTAATGTTCTTAAGGTTCAGTTAGCTAAACCTTTTAGTAAAGAGTGGGAAGAAATAATTATTCCGCGTATGAAAGATTTCTTTACCTGCAAAATCTATCCGTATATGGAAGCAGACGCTAAATTGATTGGTGTTGTTTTATATGACCATAAAGGCGAAGTTGTAAAGGAGTATTGATATGTTAGTATATTTTCATAAAGGTTTTACTATGGAAGGTGAAACTACTTGTGGCGAACGTAAGTATCCCTGGAGTAAAGAAGAAAGAGTAAGACAGAAGATCTATCTTCATACAGGAGTTGATGGTATTTGTGATGAGTCTGAAGTAGACGCTGAGATAGAAAGACTTACTGCTGAGGAGTTTAAATCAAGTGGCTGGGGTCATGACTTTTCTGGCTGGCAGAGAATAGTTCCTTATGAAGAACTTCTTACTATTGCGGAAAGAAGAGAATGGGGTAATCGACGTCTTTCAACAGGTAAGGTTACTATTGAATATATTAAAGATTGGAAGATGTCAAAAATACTAGAAAAACTTACTGGTGAACAGTTTGCCCAATTCTGTAAAGAACTTCAAGTTGAGCCTACTATAATTCAGGAAGATATAAGATTTAAAAAGTTATAAAGAATGGACGTGAAGCTAATGAATGAACATAACAGATTAAAAAAATATATAAACGATGCCAATAAAGCTTTTGAAATCTCAGGAGTAGATAGATTAAAAGAAAGCTGGTCAGATTTTGTTGCAGACTATCTTGCAGAACATGGAACTATCACAGCTCCTTGTAAGGTAGGTACTATAATCTATAGGGTACTTCAAAAAGCCTCAGGTGAATGGGATGTTTTTGAGGGAGTTATTGTAGAAGTTCGCCAGCGTGACGGCTATCCTATAGAAATAACTGAAAAGAGAATTACTCCTGAACACGGTGCTGTTGAATATTATCCTATTGCTCACTATGAGTTTGATGAGGTGGTATTTACAGATATAGAACTTGCGAAAGAAAAAGCAGCCCTCTTTAATGCGCAAGACAAAGAGGTTCAGAGATGAGGACTGTTGATAATCTTTTAGCATTAGAAGAAATACCTACTCTTTTGCAGTATTTATATTTAGATGAAAGTCATTATATCACAGTAGATAATGGTTTAGCCAAATTAGAGCTTCGTATGACAGATAACTTTTCGATTCACGCTAAGAATTTAAATTTTCCAGACTTGCCTGATTTAAACTATGATGATATGATGAACATTCCTAATATGCTTGGAATTATAGAACAACTTAAAGAGTTTCCAGCCATAGAATATAAGAGTCAGTTTAATTCTAGATGGGAAGAGATTTGTACTATAACTAATGCTAATGTCGGACAGAATAAATTTAATCGATCAACAATTCCGACAGCGCGCAGAGGAGTTTAATTATGGATGTAACTAAATACATAGATACTAAAGAAACTGTTACTTTTCCTATAGACGTTGGAGATTCTGTTTGGTATATTCGTGGTGGTTACTATAACTCTTCTAAGTTAGAACCGGTAGAAATAATTGTAACGGAAATAAATAAAAAGAAACAAGGGAAGTCTATTGATTGGGCTTTTATTGCTAATGGTACTAGATATAAATTTACTAGTTTAGGTAAAGTTGTTTTTCTTACTAAACAGGAATGTCTTGATGCTATTAATAAGAAAAAGAGTAGAGGGTAATTTTTATGGTAGAGCGTTGTGATTTTTATTCTGATGACGAATTTCAACAAGCACTGGAATTAGAAGAGTACTATTGGCTGGAACAGTTGGCTATTTTGGAAGCAGAAGAAAGCTACGCCTATAATACTTATATTAAAGACTGCTTATATGAGGAGTAGTAGGCAGAACTAGATAAAATGATAGGAGAATAGAAATGACAGTTAGAGAATATGAAGCAATAACGGAAATTATTAGTTTGCTTAAAGATATAAAAAATGAATTAAAACAAGTAAAAGAAATGGTAGGTAAGCAGGATGACTCACGAGAAAGCTTATGAAGAATGTAAAGAATTTTTTGATAATGATGGTATTGGCGAGCTTGATGTAGTTGCGTTTAATATGGCTTTAAATGCACTTAGAAAACAGATACCAAAGAAACCTGCATCACGCAAAGGAACTACATATAGCTTTTGTCCAAACTGCGGTAGTGATCAGATTCATGATTACTGTGGAGCTTGCGGTCAAAAGATTGACTGGAGCGATGTAGATAAGTGGGTAGAAGAGTTACAAATGGAGGGTGAACTTAAATGATGACTTATAACGATATTATTAAAAAGTTAGAAATGTATAAAAACATTAAAGATGATGATACTACTATTAGTAGCGTTAAAGCTGTCTTACTTAAATATGCTTATCTTTTATTGAAAGGTCAGCAAGCTGAAATAGAATTATTAGAAAACGAAAAAGCTTCTTTGATTAATGCTTGTGACACTAATGAGTTCGCAGCTATGCAAGAACTTGCCGAAGATATTAAAATGGCTTTTTATTATGAATTTGACGAACTCATACCTTCAGTCATGGCCGATAAAATTGATAGTCTGGTAGAAAAGGCTAAAGAGCAATATATTAAGGGCTGGATAAGCGTTAATGATAGGCTACCTGATAAAGCTAAATATGACTGGGTTTTAGTTATTGGAGAATTTTTAGAGGGTGGCTATTTTGTACCTCATGTAGCTGAATTACGAAATGGTGTTTGGTATGCATCTGAATATGAAAGACCTTTTGAAGAGCTTTGTGCAGTTAAAGTTACACACTGGAAGCCTCTCCCGCCGGACCCTAAAAAGTCAAAAGAAAGTAGTGAGAATTAATGGCTTATATTGATAGCTTAAAACTTATAGAAGAAATAGAATCTTTACGTATAACTGTCGGTGGAGAGTCTATTTTTTCCAAAGAGGCAAAAGATAGTATACTTAGAATTATTAATGAACAACCTGAAGTTTGTGTTAATTGTTTAGAATGCGATTATTATGACTCCTACTATTCTAAGTGTCTATTACATTCTGAAGCTCCTTTTAAATTTGAAATGAATCCCAAGGATTTCTGTAGCTATAGTAAAAGGAAGATCGACAATGAGTAATTTAAAAGAACCAATTGATTGTAATGATTGGGAATGTGTTCATAATAAAAATGGTAAGTGCTGGGCTACTTCTGACGACTGCCCAGACCTTATAGCTTTTTTTGAAAATCGTAGAAAGCTTCTGTCTAATAAAGATAAGGAGATTGAAAAATGACTTGTAAAGATTGTAATCATTATGAAGCTTGTGGTGGGTACTTGCCCACTGACTTAGATAAAGATATTTGGGAGTATTGTACCTCAGGTAAAGCCGATGAAATTCCTGATATAGAAAATAGATGTTCTTCTTTTAGACCTTCTGTGCAATTACCGTTACCAAACTCTGAAACTTATATTAATTTAGAAACTCTAAATAACTTACTTGAAATGCTTTATAAAGAACCTGAATCCTGGCATCAAGGAGAGACTTATTTTGCTGGCATTTCTTCGGTAATGACTGAAATTGGAAGTCTTCCTACTGTTGAAATTAAGCAGGGAAAGTGGATAAAAGCTGAATGTTCAGAAAGTGATGGAGACGCTCACTGTTCTATTTGTGATAGTTGGGATTGGTCTGATAAAAAATATTGCTCTAATTGCGGAGCGAAAATGATTATAGAGGAGAAGATTTAAAATGTCATTAGAAAGCATTAAAAATGTAGATACAAATAAGGTACTTGACCTTTTAAAACAACTAAATCGAGAAGCTGATACTAAACATAGTCAAATTATTACAGTTGAAGAAGCTAGATATAAACAAGAAAAAGATGATTTATATCGCTTTGAGCAATTATTTTACAATAACTTTTATGCAAAGAAAGACTGATTTAGAGGATTTTAAATGAAGTGCAAAAATTGTTTACATTATGACGTTTGTCAGTATCATATAGACGAAGAAACTGACATGACTGTCAATGAATGTCCACACGAATTTAAACATATAGATCAATATGTAAAACTTCCTGTTTATATTGGACAGCCGGTTTGGACGCTCTATAGAAGATATGGAGGTAAATGGGAATTACAGGAAGGCAAAGTTTCAATGATAACTTTAAAGTCAGATAAAACATGGAAATTTAGAGTCTCAGAGAATTCTAGTGTTATTGATAGATCTTTAAAAGATATTGGAGATCCTGTATTTTTATCATTCGAGCTCGCTACAAAAGCTCTTAATGTCGCTCTAGCTCAAACAAGTTTAAATACACTAAAGCTTACGGATAGCTTATTAGAGTCATTAAAAAATTCATTAGGTTGAGCATTTGCTAAATTAGTTAGAAATTAAAAGGAGTTTTATAAATGGATTTTGCTAAGACTTTTGAAACCCTCAATAAACTTAATGAATCTAACGCTACGGATGAAGTAATTAAATTAATACAGGAAATCGAGGTACTTGAACAAGAAATTGATGACTTTGAAACTCGAGTAAGACAGGATTGGAATAATAACTATTCTAAACAGTTAGATAACAAACGTGCTGAATTACAACAATTGCGAAGTGAACTTGCTACGGTTGTCGATACTTATCGTACGTGGTTTTATACAACTGATTATTATAGTGAGACAGAGAAAGATTTCGAAGATGACTCCGTTAAAAAAGCTGAGGTAGCTGAACAAGAAGAAAATCTTGAAGCTAAAATTAAACAGTGTGAGAAAGAATTAAATGACTTAGAAGTTCAGTTAAAAGCAAAACAGAAACAAGCTTTAAGTAAGGAATATCAGGCAAATCAGGATAGAAAAAACAGTCTTGATAGTAAAAAAGCTCTTAAGAAAGCTTCAAAAGCAGCAGTTCTAGATACTGAACGTGATAATATTGAAAAACTTCTTTCAAAGTTAAAGTCTAAGTTTGATTATTATTATCCAGGGATTACTTTAGAAAAGATAGAACCTATTTGGAATAAATTTAAAATTAATTCTACTGATTTATATATACCCTTAGCATTTACTTTTAGTAGAGAAGTAGACTTTTATGAAATTGAATCAGATCAAGATTTGGATTCCGAGATTCTTAAGACTTTTGATGCAGACTTTTTTGAAGACTTTCTCACTGAATTAATTTTTACGATGGCTCCAGACGACTTAGATGATGAGTTTATTCAAGAATACTTGGAATTTAATCTTTTTATTCCTTTCGGTGATGATGGTTGGGAAATTAACTCTGATTCAGAGGATATAGAGATAGAGATTCTTAATGACATTTCTGAAGACCGGCCAGAAGCAGATGTAGAATGTGTTATTGATTTATCAAAAAATCTTTAAAAAATTTTTATATTTTATAAATTTAAGTTCCGTTAGTTGTATTATATACTAACGGAACAATTTTTATTAAAGGAGAGCTTAATATGTCAATACCTAAAACTGATAAAGAAATACAAATGAAACTTTTATGCGTAAAAACTGATAAGGGTTGTTTTATTTCAGATGCTTCTGAGCGCTGTCGAAATAACCTTAAAGTTTTTTATTTTGATGGAGAACATCCAACAGATACTTATTGTAAGGATTGGTATTTTGTAGAACAATATCCAACCAGTGTACAACGCGATAATTCGGGTGAAACTATAAATCAAAGATATGAACTTAAAGATGTCTCATTAGCTTCAGATAAATTACCTTTAATAATTCCTTATGAAGAAGCAGAGAATTACAATGATGACGCAATTGAGAGTTTGTATGAATATAAGTATGATAGAACAGAGCCATTTAAAGAGGAGCTTAATTTTGAAATTAAAACACTTTGTGAAGTAGATAATTTTGATTTTGCTCCTACTTTAGATTATTCAGCTATTCATAAATGGCATTATTCAGACTCAGTCTATAAAATTACTAATGCTGATGTACAGCATCAATTATTAGATAAAATGATTTTTCCAGAGGTACTATTACATAATAGACCTTGTAAGCTTTCTTCAAAACAAATGTATGATATAACAAGACAATATATTTTAGAACGCATAGACCATGCAGTAGCTGAGGTTTCTTCTAACTATGATTTTTGTTTTGAGGTTAGAAAGCTTATTCCTATGATAGAGCCTGAGAAGATTACCTATCAAAATATTTTTGCACGAACTAAAAAAGAAAGAAATAAAATTCATACAACAATTAAAAAATACGAGAAAAGATCGATTTACGAAATGACACATGACCAATCTAAATATAGCAATTATACTGTTATACCTGAGATGACTGCTAATAGTGAATCAGAGCTTAAAGAAAAAGTAGATACTTGGTTAGAGAGCTTAATTGAGTGTATTAATAAACCTTTATGTCAATGCCCACACTGCCAGGGTAGTGGTTATTTAGAAGACTTTGAAAAGATTGATTTTAAAGATGTTCATTAAAAGTGGGGAGTGCTGTTTATAATGCTTAAACCATTAAAATATCGAATTTTTAAAGTTACTTATACTCGACCTGGAGAATCCAAGAAGTCAACAGAAACTTTTTACTATATAGCAATGTTAAAAGAACATGTTATAGCATATAGTAAAAAATATGCAGATTTTGAAATGAAACAGGCAACGTATGGAGGTTTTATCTGGATCGCTGAAATCTTTGATATTGCCGAAGATTTTAATATAGAGAATGGTAAAGACTTTACGATTGAGTTCCTGAGTTAGGAGTTGTTATGAAGAAGTTATTTGTTAGTGTTCCAATGAAAGGACGAAATGAAAAAGACATTAAAGCAGATATGACTAAAATACATAAATTTTTGGAAGAACAAGAAGGAGAGCCATTACAATTAATTAATACTTATATTGAAGAAAATGCACCAGAAGGTGTTAATAAAGGTGTTTGGTATCTTGCTAAATCATTGGAGAAATTGGCTGAAGCTGACCTTTTTGTAGGAATTGAAACTGATAATTCTGAAGTAACAGGTTGTGCTATAGAATCTCTTGTAGCTGGATATTATAACATTAAAAGATTTTTAATAAAATAGAATGAGGTGTTTATTGTGAAAAAAGTAATACTTTGCTTAGCAACATTTGTAGTTATAATTGGTTTAATTTGTACGGTATTTGTAGGTTGTGATGATAACACTGCTTATGCAACAAATGAAAATGGGTCATATTTTGTTGTTGTTTATGAAGATTACCTTAATCATTATAAGGTTGTTTATGATAAAGAAACAAAAGTCATGTACACTCTTAGTGATGGACAATATAACAGAGGTAATTTTATAATGTTAGTAAACAGTGATGGCACGCCAAAATTATATGAAGGTAACTAATATACTCTAAAACTTCCCAGAATCTCTTATTTGGAGCTTTTATTTTAGTAAGCTGTTTATACTAATTATATTTTAAAATAAGAATTTGATATGAAAAACAAGAGATTATCGCAAAAATAAAATGATAATCTCTTGTTTATTTATTGTATTATATTTATATAGATGTAATTTGAGGAGGCTATCCTATGAAATATAGAAAAAAATTGGAAGTCGTCGAAGCCCTTCAATGGACCGGCGATAATTTAGAAGAAATACTATCTTTTGCAGAAGGTTCTCTCGAAAGTACTATTGATTTTTACGGTAAACCTATTTTAGTACTAACTAATTATAAAGGACCTCTTAGAGTCGATACTGGAGATTATATTGTGCAAATTGCAGACATTCCAGGACAGTTTTATCCGTGCAATAAAAAAGACTTTGAAGATAAGTATGAGCTTTGGGAGCCTGAGCAGAAGTAACTTATTGTTTAAAATATTTAGTTTATTAAATCAGAAAGGTATTTAACTTATGACTACTTTTAATGCTATTTTATTGCCAATCATGCTATTGTTTATTTTATTAGGTTTTATTGCTATAATAATTCGAATAGTTACTTCGGTAAAAACTTCTAAAACAGGTTCGAAAGGACTTAAAACCACTGAAAAGACCGAAAAAGCATGGTTATTTCAATATGACTTTAGTCGTACTTGTGTAATTTTTAGTACTACCAAAGCAGGTGCTATAAAAAAGTTCTACAGGGATTACGGGAAATATTGTGAAATTGACAAGATAATGGAGTTGAAGTTATGAAAGTGATTCAAGATAATCTAGATTTTCCTAGAAAAGTTACTTGTAAACGAATTTATACTATTGATGGCAGATCTTATGGCACTGATAAAGATTTCTGTAATTCAGTTTTAGAGATAGATATCGCTGATATCAAAAAACATTATTGGGGATATACTTGTGGTTTTCGTCATGACGAAGGCGTAGATTATGGAGTAGTTTGTCCTATTTGTGGTGCTTTTATTTTAGTAGAACACTTACCGAAAGGTGTTAGAGAGCAAGCCCCTTTATTAGCAAAGATAACTAGAATTACTAAATAAGGAAAGATACTTATGGCATATAAGCAAGCACAAAATAGAAAAAAACGTTTATATAAGACTTACCGACAGACAAGAACTAGTTGTCGAGGTGGAGTTTGGTTTGATGATAATAAAGGCTATTATCGTAAATATTATATATCTAATCCAGGAACCGCAAAGTTTCTTAGAAAATGTTCTAATAAAAAAGTTCGTAGATTACAAGATTTAAGTGACTTTGGTGCATATAAAAAAGCTTATGACTATTGGTGGATACGTTTTTAGGAAGGAGTATTACCTTGGAAAACTTAAAAAACCTTATTGATATGCTTTTTGCTCAAAAATCTTTGTATGATCGAGCAAATGAAGACTCTAGTACAAAGCTTGTTGAGTGTATCACTCACGGGCATGATTTTGAGCTACAAAAAACTTTTATGATACAACGACATGACGGTACTCATAGAACAACAGAAACTTATGAATGCAAAAAGTGCGGAAAAATTGAAAAACGTAGCTATGAGGATCGGATTTAAAAAATACAATTTATATAGAGGAGACTAAATGGCTAAAACGATATCTAAGAAAACTCGTGAGCAAGTCTATGCAAAATATTTTGGCCACTGTGCATATTGTGGCAAAGAAATCGCATATAAAGACATGCAACTAGACCATCTTATTCCGCGTCAGAGGGAACGTTTTAAAAAATATTCTGAAGAAGAGATCGAATGCTTTGAGAATTATATGCCCTCGTGTAGGAGGTGCAATCATTATAAGAGAGCTCATTCTTTAGAGACTTTTAGAAAGATGATTGAAGAAATCCCAGAAAAACTTTTTCGAGATAATTACATCTATAAAGTTGGATTAGACTATCATTTATTTACTGTAAACAAACATAAAGTCATATTCTTTTTTGAGCAAGTAGAAAAAGCTCGAAATATAGTTGAAAAAGATAACTTATAAATTAAGTTATCTTTTTCTTTTAAAATAACTGCTAAATTATTTGATTATTAAAGATATTAAGTAGGTGAGACTCATTGAATCTTTTTCGTGCTTTTGACGAACTTGATAAATTAAACACTAAAACAAGTAAAAATACCATTAAAACATTGGGCGCTCAAAAAGACTGTACTAAAGCAGTATCAATGACTTATACAAAAATAGCATCATTTTTATATAATAATGGTATAGATTTTAGTATTTCTGAACGAACTCCTACTAAGAAAGAATTAATTCCAGACTTAAAAAATAGCCGTTGTTGGACTATAGCTTATAAACTAACGTTAGATAATAATTATTCAATTGATTTTTGTAACCATACTAGTGATGGCCCAAATGGTGGCAGTTTTGGTTTTGAGGTTGAAGGTAAGAGCTTTCAAGATAAAAGTTCTACTGAAGATTATATAATCAACCTTGTTATTGCAAATCATCCAGCCTTTAAAGGATTTTCAGCAGCTTCAAAACAGTTGGTAACAGAAGACTTTTTTGATGCTTTTAATATTTTTGAAGAATCTTATAACGCTTTTGGTGACAGAGACTCTTTAATAGCAAGATTAAAAGAGCTTGGTAAAAAGAACTATTACTTTGATAAATATTCAAATGAACAGCTTTATTATATGGTTTTAAGAGCAGAAGCTGCACAAGCAAGACATGATGCTTTAGCCGACTACTATTCATCTAAGAAAGTATCTCGTGCAGTCTGCCCGGATTGTAATAGTACTCTTACTGACGGCGGTTACTGTCCTGTTTGTGATGATGGAGCTAAAGACTTAACAGAAAACTTTTCCTTAGATACTTATCGTGACCTTATTAATAAAGGTTATAGTATTATGGTAACTCGTCATACTGATGGGTCTACTTGTTACTGGATAACCCCTAAGCTCACTGCAAGTGAGGATAATAAGGTACCGATAGATAGACAAACTGCTCAAAATTTAGTAGCAGAATTTAATTTAATTTATGATAAAACAGTGTCTCATAAGTTATTAGCTTATTACACACAAGCAAAAAATATTAAAGAAAATTGGGCTGATAATAAATTAAATGCACTATTAAATAAGTCGAAGGCACTTTGGACAGAAGATGACTGGGATGCTTATTTTTATTGTATGCACGCTAATGCTGAGCGAGAATTTTCTGATTCTTTAGAGGAAGACTTTTTCAATACTCCAGCAAATAAGCTAAGTTCTTGGGTATCAATGAATACTACCACAGGAACATCTAGTAAGCCTACCACTAAAAACTCTAAGAATATTGTAACTATCTATTACGACTATAAGACACATAAATTACGTGCTAAAGCTGATGATGGTATTCACGGTGAAGCTAATGTAGCATTTCCAAATAGTTTAAGAAATCAAGAAGACCAACAGTACGAAGTAGAGGATTTAATTTGGAATGGTAAGAATTATAGAGTTTCCGGTAACATAAAAGCTTTATAGGTTATTATAACTGAAAATTAATTTTTAAAAGACTGGTTTTATTTGAGCCAGTCTTTATTTTTTTATCAAAATCTAGAAAAGTATTATTGTATTATATAGTATACTTCTATAAATAAGGAGAATTCAATATGTTTGATGCTTATATTTTAAAAAGTTCTGATAGCATTGTAAAAGTAGTCTGTCCTGCGTGTGCTAAACGAGGAGAAGTGATTCATTCCTGCCCTGTTTGTGGAGGTAATGGTATTCGTAGAAAATCTGTAATTAGATTTTTTCTTGCTAAGCACCCAATAACTATTACTAAAGTCGATAGAGATTCTAAAACCGGTGTTATTAGATACTGGCATTCTAGATCTGAATTTTTTTATGAGACTACTACATCAGAATTAAATCATTATGTACCAGATGTTCCTTTTGGTGTCCATTTTATACATTCTACTAAAGAGGAAGCTGAAAACGAAGTTCTTCGAATTAATACTTATCTAGAAAAACATGAAAGAGAGAGCTCCGCCATATGAATAAACATACCGAAAATTTAACAAATCTTGAATATTGTTTCGAAAAATGCGAATTAGGTAAAGTCAAAGGCAAAGAATTTATCGAAGAAAATAATTCGGCCTTTGATGCAGCCATAGATTTTCATATTTTTGTTGAAAAATGCAAAAAAACTTGTAATAAATGTATAGAAGCTTAGGAGGTGCCTTTTTGTTATATACATTTTTAGAGCGTACAATTGAAGCTGATGCTGTAGCTAATCAAACCTGTCTCGTACCTAGCGATTCTCGGATAATTTCGGTTCGAGAGAACCTAGGTAGATTAGTTCTAACTTTTTTAGCTAATCCAAATGAAAATGCTAATACGCTTAGAACTTTCAAAGTCTGTACCCAGTCCAGTGTAGTATTAGCAGATAACTTAGATTACGTTGGTTCTGGCGTAGTTGATTCTGAAATTTATTACATATTAGAATTATTATAAGGAGAAACTTTTATGAACGATGATTTAAAGAGAGCTTGTTCTTGTTGTGGGGAAGAAAAAGAAGTTTCTGTTGCAGCTTCTTCTTTGGGCGCTTTTTCTTTTGCTTACTGTGCTGATTGTCTCACAGCAGGGGTTGAACCTTACGGTGCTTTAGTATCATATATAGCCTGTGCGGGAAATTATCCTGATGATATTAATCCAAGATGGCTAGATTTTATAAAACATAATTTAGAGTTTTATGACAAAACAGAAGAACAGTTTAAAAATGATGTTAAGGAAGCTAATGAAGAGATGAATCAGCATTTTCGTCAAATGGCTTCTCAGACCAAAAATCAAGGAATAGATTTTTAATATGAAAACTTTAAAAGACGTGTTGGTTTGTCCAAATTGTAATAGTACTAATTGTTATCAATGGGATAGCGAGTTAGTAGAGCTTAATAATAGCGGTGTAGGGTTTTTTACAAATTATAGTACCTGCAGAGATTGCCACGAGCAATTTAAATTTCAAGTAAAGTTTGATTATGAAATTACTTCTGCAAAAGTTTGTGGCTTTGATGGCGAATTTAAAAAAACTTATGAAAAGGAGGTAAAATAACTATGGCATTTATAGATAATTTAAAAGATATTAATTCACAAGCAGATTTATTTAATTACATTTGTAGATTAGAAGAAGAAATTACTGCGAAAGATAAAATTATTGATAGTCAAATTATTACTATTGCAGATCTTCATAACGAAGTTGCTGCACTAAGAGACGCTAAGCGTACTAACAAAACAAATTTTTCTAAGGAAGACTAAAATGACTTATAAATTGTTACATGGAGATTGTTTAGTACTGCTTAAAGAAATACCTGATAACAGCATTGATCTTATTTTAACAGATCCACCATATATAATCAGTCGAAAAAGTGGCTTTGCTAATTGCAATGAAAACACTTCCAAAGAATGTGTTACTAAATTTGGTAATTATAAAATAGACTTTGGAGACTGGGATAAAGACCCATTAGAGCTGGATATAATTTTAAAGTTGTTTTTCAAAAAGTTAAAACCTAACGGTTCTTTAATTATTTTTTATGACTTTTGGAAAATGCAAGAATTAAAAGAGACCGCTGAAGCAGTTGGTTTTAAGCAACCTCGTTTGGGCTGCTGGAATAAAACAAATCCAGTACCGGTTAACTCTAAACTTAATTATTTAACTAACAGTAAAGAATTTTTTGCAACTTTTGTAAAAAAATCAAAACCTACTTTTAATTCTGAATATGACTCAGCTGATTACTATATAGAAGATTTAACTGAGTCTGAAACATTTTTTTATCCTATATGCCACGGAAAAGAACGAACAAGTCATCCTACCCAGAAACCTTTAGCTTTAATTAAAGAGCTAGTTCTTAAGCATTCTAATGAAGATTTTGTAATTTTAGACCCCTTTATGGGAAGCGGTACGACTGGTGTAGCCTGCCTTGAAACTAACCGAAATTTTATAGGTATAGAATTAGAAGATGATTTTTTTATAAGTGCTGAAAATCGAATTAAAAACCTAATATAGAATAAAAAGCTATTTTAAGAAAAAATCTTAAAATAGCTTTAAATATTTAGAACAGAAGACTGTATTATATTATAATAAAACATTTAAAAGAAAGGCAGTAGTTATTATGACTGGAGTTGTTCTTTTTAGAGCTCAGCCATTTCATAATGGTCATTTAAATACAATTAAAAAGGCATTTGAAGATTGTCAAAAAACAAATTCAGAATTATTTATATTTGTAGGTAGTGCTGATAAGGTAGGTACAATGAGAAATCCTATTCCAATTGACTTTCGTCTTATGATTATTAAAGGTGCTTTACATGAAACTTTTGATTTAAATGAATTAAGTCATATACACGTTGTTCCTTTAAATGATATGACCGATGAAGCAGACAACAGCTATTCTTGGGGAAGATACTTATTTATGAAGATGTTAGGTCATACTAAAGATGCTGATATGACAATCTACTACAGCGATAAACCTGATATTATGCTCGGTTGGTTTGATGCTGAAGACAGGTGGTGTTTAAGATTTAAATTCCTCGATAGATTTGAAGGGATTTCAGCTACTTTGGTTAGAAGATTAATTTTAGATGATGCACCTGTAGATAAATTTGTTCCAGCTTTTGTAAATATGCATATGGACCAAATACGAAAATACTTAAAAGAAGCAAAATAATTTTAATAAGGGAGTGTGATTTACTGTGGCGATGATTGACTATGGGGCTATAGCTTTTAAAAACGGCAAACTAATATCAACTGAAATGTTTACTCCAATGATCGATATGGTAGGTTGGGAAGAAGCAGAACACGATACTTATCATGACTATTCAGCAGATAAAGACGAACCACTGAGGCTCAAGGGAAACTATTTTGCATATATTGGAGACTCTGAGTGTACTGTTGCATTCTATAAAACTTCTATGCGAATTATAGAAAGAGTTAATGGAAAGTATTTTAGCGAGACTGAGTACTTTGGTAACACATATTACACTTGGTCTAAATGGGAAAAATGGCTATGTGGCGGAAATATTAAAGTTACTAAAAGAAATGGCTATTATGTGTGTAAATGGACTTATAACGGCGATAAATACAAAGTCTACTTTGGATATGGTGTAGATTTAAAATCATATAAAAAATGGCATATTGTAAATTACTACCGTTCTATACCATTTTATATTCGCAGACTACCTTATAATATTAAAAATAAAATATATGAATGGAAATATTGTCGATAAAGATACTTAATAGGAGTGATTATTTTGTATAATGCTGAAAAGCTAATTGAAAATTTAAATAGCTATGCTGATAATTATAAAGCAGGTATCGACTTAAATCTGGATGAAGTTTTTTCAGATTGCCAAATAGCCGCTGAGGTAATTAAAACCTTAAAAACTAGTAAGCATACACAAAAAAGAAAACGTCAACGCATTAGTGCTAAAAATAGAAAATATCTTAAGCAAATAGATGATTTAAAAGCGGAAATTGAATTACTCAATAAATTATATAAAGGAGAATCTTAATTATGCCAGTACGTGATGACCTTGGAACTCGTATGAAAACTTTTTATGAGCAAGTTCCTAAAACTCGTTTAAGCCGTCGTATTCCAGTTGCTATTAGAATTGATGGTAAAGCTTTTCATACTTTTACTCGTGGTTTCAAAAAACCTTTTGATGAAATACTTATGAAATCCATGAAAGAGACGATGAAGTACCTTTGTGAAAATATTCAGGGATGTGTTTTAGGCTATACTCAATCAGATGAAATCACTTTAATTTTAATTGACTATAAAAAGTTAACTTCTTCGGCTTGGTTTGACTATGAAGTTCAGAAAATGTGCAGTATTTCAGCAAGTATGGCAACCATGGCCTTTAATAAGTTTTTTATTAAAAATATAAAAGATTTCGAGTTTGAATACTCTAATAGCTTAACTCCTCAGAGTTGCGAGATTCAGGAAGCTCATAAAAAATATCTTGATACTTTATATAAGGCTGCTGAGCGAGGTGCTATGTTTGATGCAAGAGTTTTTACAATTCCAAAAGAAGAAGTAACAAATCTTATTTATTGGCGCCAGCTAGATGCGACTCGAAACAGTATTCAGATGGTAGGTCAGGCCAATTTTTCACATAAAGAACTCCAGAACAAGTCTTGTAATGAAATTCAAGATATGTTAATGTTGCAAAAAAATATTAATTGGAATAATTTTCCTGTTAGTTGTAAAAGAGGTAGCTGTTGTATAAAAAAAGAACTTACTGAAGTAACAGAAGCTTCAGGGAAGGTTTCAGGTGAAATGCAAGCTATTAGAACTGGTTGGGTTATTGATGATAACATTCCTATTTTTAAAGAAGCAGATAGAGCTTATATAGATGATCTAGTATATATTGGAGATTTTTAATAGAAAGGTGATTAATATTATGAAAAAACTTTTATATGTTTTATTAGCATTATTGTTAATTGTTACAGTATTTAGTGGCTGTAATGTATCTTATGGCATAGGTTCTTATGAATATAATAAAATTCATGTAGCTACTTACGGTTACTCTGGCTGTATAGACATTGATAAATGGTACGATACTTCTACAGGTTTAGAAATAAAAACAGAAGATGGTCAGTCAATGTTTTTTTCTGAAGGTACATATATTTTAGTTGAAGACGATTGTCCAATGTGTAATGACTAAAAAATTTCTAAAGTGACATCCAAAGTGACATCCAAAGTGCAATTTTTGCACTTTGGATGTTGTATTATATAATAAGTTTAAATTTAAAGGAGTTTTATATATGCTTTCTTGGAAAGTTTTTAAAGAGGATGCTAATTGTAAAGATGTAGTTATTTATGATATCTTTGAAAATGGTCGCTGGCAAGAAGAGATCGCAGAATTAATGCATACTTCTAAAGATAAACAGGATTTTGCAGAAAAATTTAGAAGTAAATTAATGTATCAATATTGGAGTCGTTGTGAATATGAAATAGTTTTAACTTCTTGGCCTCCGTATGTGGAGACCGGTGAAGTAGAACGTTTAAATCAAGAATTAGCTAAACGTGAATTAGAATTTGGAAGACCGTATCATCAAAATGTTAATTTAAGAGTTGCTCGAAAAATTGATATTTTTGACCAGCTTCTTCTAAACTGGGATCAGTTTATTACTTATGTTTGGGAAAATGCTTAAAATGTTAAAGGAGGTTCTTATATGAAAAATAAGAAATGCTCTTGGCATAATAAATGTCAAAACGGTGGTGACGGTTGTTTTCATCACGAACCTGAAAAATGTGTAAGATATCTGCCTCTTCAAAATACTCACGTAACTAAAATTAATTTTACAGTAGAAACTCCACCACATATAGATAGTGATGCTTTTACTGAAATGTTCATTAATTGGTTAGAATGTATGGGTTGGAGATGTGTTGGATTTTCAGAATCTATTAAAGAAGAGGAATAAATGATGATTATATGTGCAGCATTAGAAGTACAAGTTGAAGGATTACCATACACAACAATTCTTCCTTGTTGGCGACACGGCAAAGGATTTGAAATATTGAGAGACCTTGGGTATGCACCTAAAACAAAATATAAAGTTTTAAGAGAAGGTTTTATGAATCACAAAGGAGAGTTTCTTGATAGAAAAGAAGCTCTTAAACACGCATTAGAAGTTGGTCAATTATCAGCAACTACTAGATGGTATCAAGAAGACCGTAACTTAAACGAATTATATTCAGAAGATTTATATTAAGAAAGAGGTAATATAGATGACACTTGAGAAATTAAATCAAGATTTAGTTAAAGCGTTAAAAGAAAAAGATATTGTTACTAAAGAAGTATTAAGAAGTGCTATCGGTAATATTAAAAAAGCTGCTATTGATAAGAAGATAAAAGAAGATATTCCAGAATCTCTTGTTGATGAAGTACTATTAAAAGAACAAAAAACCTTATGGGAAATGATAAATACTTGCCCAGCAGATAGAGTAGATATATTAAAAGATTATAGAGCTCAGAAAGAAATAATTGATAAGTATGCGCCAAAACTCATTACAGATGAAAAAGAGATAGAAAAACTTATTTTACAGCTTTGTAAAGAAACACCTAAATGTTTAGGTAACTGTCAACCGATGAAATGTATAATGCCAAGACTCAAAGGTAAAGTTGACATGAAAGTTGCAAGTAAAGTGATTAGAGATTATGCAGAAGCGTTACAGAAAAATAAGACCTAATCCACCACGTTGGTCTTTCCTTACCAATCAAGGACGTGGAGAAGATTGTTATAAATGTAGAAATACAAATGGTTGTAATAATTGTAAAAGGGCTAAAAATCAAGTACATGAACAAAAGTGTAAGAAAGATAAGAGGATAGATATATGGGATTAAAAATATGGGTAGATGATGTAAGGGATATCCCAGAGGGGTATATAGGTTTTAGAAGTGTAAATGACGCACTTAATTTTATTTATCGAAATATTTCTGAAATAGAACTATTAGACCTTGATCATGATATGGGTGATACTTTCGGTGGCGACTGTATTAATATTATGAATGAACTAGAAAGATTATACTATAGAAACTCATACTTTAATGATGCTTTACCAAACATTAAATTTAAATTTCATTCTGCAAATCCAGTAGGAGTTCAAAATATGCGAGCTGTATTACAAAAGAATGGATGGACAGAGGTTAGATAATAAAATGAAATGTTTTGAGTGTTTAAGTAGAGATGTTTGTAGATTCAATAATAGCAGTAGCGATTTTTATAAAGGAGATTGTCCTCATTTCCATTCTAAATTTTTAGCTTGGATTAAACCTCACTGTGAGAAATGCGGCGCACCTTTAAGTTTAGAAGTCCATCAATATCGAGTAGTTAATAATTTAATTCGAATTGCTACTGAGTTTACTCCTAACCAATGTCCGGAGTGCCATATGTTGATAGATAAGCTCGAAATTGATTATGAAAATCATACTTGTATTGCAAAAGAGTTTGTATTGCAAAAGAGTACAAAGCTAACTTGAGGAGGTGACTTATGAACAATATTGAAAACATTACTTTAACAGTTATAGAAGAATGTGCAGAAGTTTCACAGGCATTAAGTAAATGCCTACGTTTTGGTTTTAATAGCTACAATCCTATAGAGCCTAAATTTAATAACATTCAAGAAGCTTTAAATGAGTATTATCAACTAGTAGCTATGATGGAGTTATTATTAACTGAAACAGGTTTACAAGATGTCTACTCGAAAGATGATGTAGAACAGATTAAAGACAATAAAATAAAAAAGTTTAAAAGCTACCAAGAAGTTTCAAAGAAACTTGGTTATTTAGAATAATTTGAAATGAAAATAAGTCTTTATAAGACTTATTTTCATTTTTATTTAAAATCAGCTTTATTTATAGTGTATAATATATTATAAATATTAAATATAGGAGCGTGAGCTTATGAATTGTAAGTATTGTTTAAATTCTTTTGTAGATGACGAGCTTGATCCGAATAACGATGGTTCTTCATTTTCTGTTGGAAATGCAGTTAAACAACATGCTATTTATCTTACCACTGGTGGTGGCGGACCTACACTTATTGAAATTCTAGGCTGGAATGAACAGTTAGGCCAAAATGTGACTTTAGGTAATTATGCTCCAAAGTTTTGTCCTGAATGTGGACGAAAACTTGTAGAAAATAATAAATTTCGAGCTGTTC
>JAEIGA010001047.1_pt1 | contig 41864 bp, 31 predicted proteins | sample 9270691 | NCBI WGS metagenome assembly JAEIGA01 (sample SAMN17057246, study PRJNA624740) | gut metagenome | biome: biome; isolation source: fecal sample | host: Bos grunniens | place: China: Xizang | collected 2019 | reverse complement strand
TACCAGTTCGTGGCCGTTTTGGGCTAACAAAGAGCCGAGGCTACGCGCCACTTGGCGGTAGTCCTCGGCTATGTTGTCGCTCGACGAGCAAAATACAGCTACTTTCATTGTTTAAGCGTCAATGCGTGCGTAGGTAGCGTTTGCTTCGATAAATTCGCGACGAGGTTCTACGTCGTCGCCCATAAGCATAGAGAAAATGTGGTCTGCCGCAGCAGCGTTTTCGATGGTAATTTGACGAAGCGTTCTGCCTTCTTTGCACATGGTGGTTTGGCGCAATTGTTCTTCGTTCATTTCGCCCAAACCTTTGTAGCGTTGTACGTGAATACCAGCTTCGTTACCAGCACCGTATTTTTCAATAAAGGCAATGCGTTGTTGTTCGTTCCAGCAATATTCTTCTATTTTACCTTTTTTACATAGGTAAAGTGGAGGAGTAGCAATGTAAACGTGACCGTTCTCAATCAATTCTTTCATGTAGCGGAAGAAGAAGGTCAAAATAAGGGTGGCAATGTGGCTTCCGTCCACGTCGGCATCGGTCATGATGATTACCTTGTGGTAGCGAAGTTTTTCCATGTTCAGTGCCTTGCTGTCTTCGGCAGTACCAATGGTTACGCCTAGTGCGGTGTAGATGTTTCTAATTTCTTCGCTTTCAAAAGCCTTGTGTTGCATGGCTTTTTCTACATTCAAAATTTTACCACGCAAAGGCAAAATAGCTTGTGTAGCACGGTCGCGGCCTTGTTTAGCTGTACCACCTGCCGAGTCCCCTTCGACTAGGAACAATTCGCATTCTGCAGGGTCTTTGCTAGAGCAGTCTGCCAATTTACCAGGCAAGCCACCACCGCTAAGAGGCGATTTGCGTTGTACCAATTCGCGTGCTTTGCGGGCAGCATGACGTGCTGTAGCGGCCAAAATAACTTTTTCGATGATGGTTTTGGCAGCATTGGGGTGTTCTTCCAAGTAGTTACCCAAAGCTTCGCTCACGGCTGCGTCTACCGAACCCATTACCTCGTTGTTACCCAACTTGGTTTTGGTTTGACCCTCAAATTGAGGTTCGGCTACTTTGATAGAAACCACCGCAGTTAAACCTTCGCGGAAGTCGTCGCCGTTCAACTCGATTTTTTGTTTTTCTAATTTTTCGAGCATTTTGTTGTCTTCGGCGTACTTTTTAAGGGTACGAGTTAAACCACGGCGGAAACCTGCCAAGTGAGTACCCCCCTCGATGGTGTTGATGTTATTTACGTACGAGTGGATGTTTTCGGTGTAGCCCGTATTGTAAATCAGTGCAATTTCTACAGGGGTTTCGCCCTTGTTGGTTTGCACGTGAATAACGTCTTCAAATAGTTTGTCGCGGGTTTCGTCCAAGTAAAGAACAAATTCTTTTAAGCCCTCTTTAGAGTAGAAGACTTCGCTTTTGGGCTCTGGATGATCTTCGCTTACACGGTAGTCGGTAAGGGTAAGACGGATACCTGCATTCAAGAAAGCCAATTCGCGTAGGCGGTTGGCCAAAATATCGTATTTGTATTCGGTAACGGTAAAGATGCTGCCGTCTGGTTTAAAGGTAACGGTAGTACCTGTGCTATCCGATGTGCCAATTTCGGCAATAGGAGCAAGGGGTTTACCAATGCTGTATTCTTGCATGTAGCGTTTGCCATCGCGGCATACTTCGGCGCGCAAGTAGGTAGAAAGTGCGTTTACACACGATACACCCACACCGTGCAAACCGCCCGATACTTTGTAGCTATCTTTGTTAAATTTACCACCAGCGTGCAACACAGTCATAACCACCTCTAGGGCAGATTTTCCTTCTTTTTCGTGCATGTCAACAGGAATACCACGACCGTTGTCTTTTACGGTTATCGAGTTGTCGGCATTGATGCTTACCTCGATATCGGTACAATACCCAGCAAGGGCCTCGTCAATCGAGTTGTCGACAACCTCGTACACCAAGTGGTGCAACCCTTTAATACTGATGTCGCCAATGTACATGGCGGGACGCATACGAACGGCTTCTAACCCCTCTAGCACCGTAATACTACTAGCACCATATTCGGCTGCGTTTACTTTTTCTTGTTCTTCCATATTGTGTTTTTGAATTGTCAAATAAACGTACAAATTTATAAAAAATAATTGGTATTGCGCAAATTTTTATGCCTTAATATCTACCCGCGGACGCACGAGCCGTGCGTCCCTACTGCGTTGAGGCGATTCATCTTCCGACTTGGTTTCCGGTCGGGATTTTTTCAAGTAGAGAGAGCAGAGGCAAGTTTACTTGACTATGCCGAGTCACGAGAAAAAACATGAAATAATTACACATACAAAAACTACAAAATGTGAACTCGCTTCGCTCAAACAACACATTTTGCTTAACGTTTTTGCACATATAAATCTTTTTCCGACCTCCACCAAATGTCGTCAGATTGAATCGCCGAAACAAAAATTATTCGCTTCGCTCATGATTTCAGGATGCGCCTCGGCACAATCCAAACGCCCTTTTTCCCTTCGGTCAACCACACGTTGACAAGCTCAGGGACTGAAAAAAATATTTCGATTCACCGATTCACCGATTCTGCGATTATTCAGGCTTCGCCTTCATGAAGTTTGGCATCGGCTCAGCAGAGACAAAGTAAACATTGTCTCTGCATTCGCCTCGCACAAACTTTCACCGATTCATCAAAAATTATTACCTTTGTCCATCAATACTAAATCATTATGAAACACATTGCAATTGTAGCTGGGGGCGATTCGTCCGAAGTAGTAGTATCGCTAAAAAGTGCTCAAGGAATCAAATCGTTTATCGACCAAAATACCTATAAAACCACCATTGTAACCATTATCGGAAACGAGTGGAACGCTGTTGTGAGCGAAACAGAGCACTATCCCATCGATAAAAACGATTTTTCGTTTGTTATGAACGGCGAAAAACAACGCTTCGATTTTGCCTACATCACCATTCACGGAACACCCGGCGAAAACGGTATATTGCAAGGCTATTTTGATTTGATTGGATTAAAATACTCTTGTTGCGGTGTGTTGGCAGCCTCGTTAACCTTTAACAAATTTGTGTGCAACCGCTATTTGCAAGGTTTTGGAGCCAAAATTGCCCAATCGGTGTTGTTGCGCAAAGGCGATAGCTACAATGGCGACGAAATTTTAGCTACCGTAGGTTTGCCCTGCTTTGTAAAAAGCAACGTAGGCGGCAGCAGTTTTGGCGTTACCAAAGTAAAAGAAGCCAGTCAGTTGGATGCTTCTATACAACGTGCCTTTGCCGAAGGCGACGAGGTGATTATTGAATCGTTTTTGCAAGGAACCGAAATTACCTGCGGTATGTACAAAACCCACAACAAAACCGTGGTATTCCCTATTACCGAGGTGGTTACCGAGAACGAATTCTTCGACTACGATGCCAAATACAACGGTCAGGTAAAAGAAATTACCCCTGCTCGTATCTCCGACGAACTTACCGCCGAGGTACAACGCCAAACCGCTAAATACTACGATATTTTGGGTTGCAAAGGCATTGTGCGCATCGACTATATTATATCGCCCGATGGCGTTCCACACGTGCTAGAAGCCAATACCACTCCAGGTATGACGCCTACCAGCTTTATTCCACAACAAGTGCGCGCCGCAGGTTTGGACATCAAAGATGTAATGGCCGATATCATTGAAAGCAAGCTCAACTAAACATGCATTCCGATAAGTTACTTTCGGATACCATTCGGTTTTTGCGCTTCCCGCTCATGGTGGGGGTGGTTATTGTGCATACCACTTTGGATAGCGTAATCATAGGTGGCGATAGTGTAACGCAGGGAGGCATGTTCCCTATTTTTGATATTTTCAACCATTTGTTCGATGGCGAAATAGTGCGCATGCGTGTGCCACTGTTTTTCTTCTTTTCGGGCTTCTTGTTCTTTTTTCAAGGAGCCTTTTCAAAACAATTGTATGCCGATAAACTAAAAAGGCGGGTAAAAACCTTGTTGGTGCCCTATCTTTTTTGGATATCCGCCCTGTTGCTGATGATTTTTGTGGCACAACAGGTATTTCCTTCGTTTACATCGGGCAATAATTTTCCCATCAAAGAGTACACCCTAATTGATTGGCTAAAAGCCTATTGGCATTCCTTCCCCATGAGTCCGTTTTGGTTTATTCGCGACTTGATGGTGGTAGTGGTTTGCTCTCCGTTGCTCTATTTTTTGGTACGATACTTAAAAATATTTGGCGTACTGCTGCTGGGCGTTTTGTGGTGCATGGGCATCCAAACACCTTGGGTAGGAGTAAACGTTACCGCTTTTTTCTTTTTTGGACTGGGTGCGTGGTATGCGCTAACCAACCAAAACTATACCCCTATTTTGGTCAACTATAGGTGGTATTTGCTAGGACTATATCTTCCGTTATTGGTACTCAATACGGTGCTTTGGTCCAGCTCTTTTGCGCAAATAGCCCTTTTGCAACGCTTGGGTATTTTGTTGGGTATGGCTACCTTGGTAGCTTGGGTAGCCAGGGGCATTCAGACGCAAACCATACATGCCAACAAAACCTTGTCCGATGCTGCTTTCTTTTTGTTTTGCATCCACAACCCCATAACGGTGTTTGCCTCTAAATTGTGGGTAACCTACCTGTCGCCCATGAACGATGCCAAAATGATTATCGGTTATGTGCTGATTCCAACCGTTGTAAGCATAGGCGCGGTGTATCTGTATCTTTTCTTGCAAAGAAAATTTCCACATTTTACAGCGATTATTACGGGAGGTCGATAAAAAATACTTATTTTTGCAAAAAAATCTAAAATATGCAATCAGACAAGTTGTTATCTCAGACGATTCATTTTCTACGTTTCCCACTTATCTTTTCGGTAGTGTTATCTCATACCGATTTTGTTGGCGTTGCTACTAATGGAATGGCTGCGATTCAAAAAGGAGCATATCCAATATATGACTTTGTACATCAGTTAGTAAAAGGTGAATTTGCTTCGCTTGACGTATCATCTTTTTTCTTTTTTGCTGGATTTTTATTTTTCTATAAAACCAAATTTAGTGCGGTAACGTATGCCAATAAATTAAAGAATAGGGTGCATACCCTTTTAATTCCATACTTCTTTTGGAATGCGTTGGTGATTCTTATTATGTTAGGTGCCAATTGGTTTTTAAAAGGATTAACAACAGGTGCCAATGAATCTTTTGCCGACAAATCAATTACGGAATGGCTGAGTATGTTTTGGGTGTATCAAGAAAGAACCCCTGTAGCAGGTCAATTTTGGTTTATTCGCGATTTAATGATGATGGGCTTAATAAGTCCGATATTGTACACATTGATCAAGTACCTAAAATGGATATGGGTGCCATTAGTAGGTTATTTCTGGCTTGTTAATACCCCTACTTTGGTGATAGGTTTTGGTTTTGAAGCTTTGTTCTTTTTCTCGTTAGGTGCGTGGTTTAGTATTCATGGTGTAAATTTTGCCACCTTGTTCAGGTCTATTCGTAAACAAACATTGGCCTTGTTTCTTGTTTTAGTGGTAGTAAATATGGTTCTTTGGTCTTCAGAGTGCATACAAACCTATGGTATTTTGCACAACATAAATGTGCTGATAGGTATGGCAACCGTGTTTGGATGGGTAGCTAGAGGAAAAGAACTTAATAAGATTAATATTAGCGAAAAAATTGCAAGTTCCACTTTCTTTATATACGCCTACCATTTGATTATGATGGTATTTATGTTGAAAGTATGGGTTAAAATATTCTCACCAGTGAATGATGTAACGTTAATCATTGGTTTCTTTGTGTTGCCAATATTAGTGGCGGCTATAGGCATGGGAATATATCATTTACTAAAGAAGATACTTCCTCGTTTTACGGCTATTATTACGGGTGGAAGATAGATGAATTATGATTAAACAATTGCAACAACAAGTAGAAAAAGAGTTGGCAAATATCCAATGGATAACCGAGCCAACAGGTTTATATAGTCCTATCGATTATGTTTTGTCGTTAGGCGGCAAGCGCATTCGCCCTGTATTGACCTTATTGGCATGCAAACTTTTTTCGGGCAACGAGCAACCTGCTATGCCCGTTGCTTTGGCCATTGAAGTATTTCATAATTTTACGTTGTTGCACGACGATGTCATGGACCGTGCCGATACCCGTAGAGGCAAACCTACCGTTCATAAAAAATGGAACGATAATACCGCTATTTTATCGGGCGATGCCATGCTTATCAAAGCTTACCAATTCATGCAACAGGCTCCTGCCGATAAACTTCCTGCGTTGCTCGATTTGTTCTCTAAAACCGCTATAGAGGTGTGCGAAGGTCAGCAATACGACGTTGATTTTGAAAACGACTTGGCCGTTACCTTGCCTCAGTACATTGAAATGATTCGCCTTAAAACAGCAGTATTGCTAGCGGCATCTTTAAAAATGGGTGCTCTTATAGGGGGTGCGAGCCTACAAGATGCCGATGCGTTGTACGATTACGGCATCAATTTGGGTTTGGCATTCCAGTTGCGCGACGATTATTTGGATAGTTTTGGCGATACTGCTGTTTTTGGAAAGAAAATAGGAGGCGATATTTGTTGCAACAAGAAGACTTTCTTAATGATTACGGCATTGCAATTGGCTAACGAAGAGCAGCGCAATGAACTGATGAAATGGATGCGTTGCAACGATCCTGCTTGTTTTGAAGACAAGGTAGCTGCTGTATTGAAAATCTACAAAGATCTACAAATTGATATTCGTTGCGAAGAGGCTATTCATAATTATTTTGAAAAATCAGTCGGAAGTTTAAAATCCATTCAACTATCTGATAATGATAGAGATATATTGATTAAATTTGCTAACGACCTGATGGGGCGAAACCGTTAATCATATTTTTTTGTTGAAAAAGTATGGCGGTTTCAATAAAACGTGTTATTTTTAGGGCATAAAACCCGAAAAATCACGTATTATGCCCTATAGACGTCTACCCAATACCGACGCAGCTCGCCTGCGTGCCATGAAAATAGCCAAAGAAAAATACGACCGTTTGGGTGCATCTTCAGTACCCTTTTCTGCGCGAACGGCCAATATTGTCAGAGGTCTTATTCCTACGTTCGAACGTGCTATATCCGATTATAAGGCAGCCATGAATGCGCAGTCAGAGAAAAATGTGCGTTACCAACAATTGGTACGAATGGCACGCATGTATGTATCTCATTTTATACAAGTGCTTAATTTATCGTGTCAACGACACGAAATTAAACCCGAAAAGAGATTGATGTACAAACTTCTGCCAGACAATTATACTGTACCCGATTTAAGTACCGAAGCATTGTTGATGGAGTGGGGCAAAAACATTATTGATGGAGAAATGGAGCGTTTGCGCCAAACACCAGGTGGTGCTATTTATAATCCATCTATTGGTAAAGTAAAGGTGTATTTTGATCAGTTTGCCGATGCCTATCAACTAAAGAAAGTGTCGCAAAAAAATGCGGGACGCTATCTGGACACGGTGCAAGCCATGCGTAAAGAAGTTGATGCCGCTATACTACAATTATGGAACGAGATAGAAGAGTCGTTTGCTAACTTGGGTGTAGAAGGCATGCAAGAAAAATCCAAAGAGTTTGGCATTGTATATTATTTGCGCCGTAAAGAACGTAAACTATTGGGTCTTCCTGTCTCGGGCGACGAAGACGAAGATTAACATGGTGGCGATGTAGGTTGCCAAACTAAAAAGTGCCAATCCTACCATAATGGTGTGTTCTAAACCTGTGGGTGCGCCCATTGTAGATAGGTTGGTTTCATCGCTATATTGATACAAAAGTTTGTAAGATAGCACAGAGGTCGCATTGTTAACAAAGTGTGCCCAAATGGGAATCCAAAGCGATTTGCTGTATACGTAAAAATAACCCAATGCAGCTCCTAAAATAAGTCGGGGAATAAATCCATAAAACTGAAAGTGGATAAAACTAAATACAAAGGCAGTGACCCAAACCGCAAGGTGGGCATTGCCTGTTTTATTTTCTACCCCCTTTTGTAATCCTCCTCTAAACAAAAGTTCTTCGCCAATAGCAGGTATCAATGCCATTACTACCAATGCTATTACTATGCTGTCAATCCCTTCTCCTTGCATCATCTTAATTGTGATGTCGTTTGCTGCATTTTCAAGGCTGCGCATAAATTCTTCGAGTGCCTGTAGTGATGCTGGCAGTTGGATGCCATCGTTCCAGAGTGCAGTAATGTTTACCAATGGAATAATGGTAAACATAGAGATGGTAGCAATAACATACAACCAAGGATTTTTCATGCTATCCAGACCCAAATAGCGCAAAGGTTCTTTACTAATTAGGTATGCGTACAACCATCCACCCCCTATAAAGGTAAGGATAGACTGAAAGGCTTGAATACCTAATAGACCGCCAGTATTGACTGTTTGCAAATCAATACCCATTACGGAACTAACCAAGACGCATATAACGCTCGATAGGATGGAAAAAAACAGGGGAATGCCAATAAGCAAAGCCGTTTTGGTGTACCATTTACTATTGGCAAATAATCCTTTCAGTTGTATCATAGTTGTTCAATTGTGCTAGTGGTAGATTGTACGTTTAGTTGGGTGCTAGCGCCTATTATTAACGGATAATTTTGGTCTACATGCCCAAATGGCGCATTCATGCAAACAGGGTAGTGGTAATCTTTTACTGCTTCGGCTATGATGCCATAGGCACCCTCGGCAAAGCTTGTGTCGGGCTCGATGTCAGAGAATTGCCCTACAATTAGCCCGCTTATTTGTTCCAACAACCCACTTAGGCGTAGGTTTTGCATCATGCGATCGATGTGGTAAAGCGGTTCGCACAAGTCTTCTATCAGTAAAATATTGCCCGATGCTTTTAAATCGATGGGCGTGTTGCGCAATCCGTATAGCACCGATAGGTTGCCACCAATCAGTTTGCCACTGGCAACGCCCTCTCTGTTTAACGGATGCGGTGCGACTTGGTACGAAGGCAACTCGCCAAAAAGCAGTCTTCGCAATTGCTCGCTGGGGGCTTGCTCTTGACTAATTTGTTTGGCCATGATGCTGTGTATCGACTCAATACCAACGGCCGATAAAGCACCGTGCAACACCGTTACGTCGCTAAAACCTATCAGCCATTTGGGATACCTTACCAATGGAGCTAGGTTTACCTTATCGATGATGCGTGCCAATCCATAACCACCTCTTAGGCAAAGAATTGCCGCTATATCGGTTTGGTCAATGGCCCATTGCAAATCGGCGATGCGCTCTGCATCCGTAGCCGAAAAACGGTGGTGTTTACCCCTAGCATGTTGCCCAATAATTACTTCAAGACCCCATTTCTCGAGTGTTTGGATAGCTCCGTCAATCCATACAGCATCTACTGCGCCCGATGGGGCGACAAGGGCAATTTTACTGCCTGCAGTTAAAAAGGGTGGGCGTATCATGGCATTATTTTTTAGGGTGCATACTTACCAATGGGATAATCATTTCTTCGAGCGATATACCCCCGTGTTGGAACGTATCTTTGTAATAGCTAACGTAATAATTATAGTTGTTAGGGTAGGCAATAAAGTCGTCACACTCGGCAAAAATATAAGTAGAGCTGAGGTTGGGGGTAGGCAGCAAGCAAGCTTCGGGCTGCGTAAGTGCCAACACTTGTTTTTTATCATACGCCAAGTTTTTGCCCACCTTGTAGCGTAAGTTTACGTTGGTGTTTTTATCGCCAATAACCTTAATGGGGTTTTTAACGCGAATGCTGCCGTGGTCGGTGGTGAGCACAATGTGCACGTCTTGCGCGGCTAAAATGCGGAAAAACTCGGCAATAGACGAGTGTTTGAACCACGAATGTACCAACGATCGGTAGGCTGCCTCGTCGGGTGCCAGTTCGCGGAACAATTTCACCTCGGTACGAGCGTGCGATAGCATATCAACAAAGTTAAACACCACCACATTGAGCGGATTATGAAGCAGCTGCTTTAGGTTTTCGTTCAGCTTTTCGCCTGCCACGTTGGTGTTAATTTTGTGGTAAGAGAAAGCATATTTCTTTCTAAAACGATCCAGCTGGGTTTGAATAAGCGCCTCTTCGTTCAGGTTTTTGCCTTCGTCTTCTTCTTCGTCTACCCACAAATGAGGGTACATTTTTCTAATTTGCGAGGGCATCAATCCCGAAAAAATAGCATTGCGAGAGTATTGCGTAGCCGTAGGCAAGATGCTGTAAAACGTATCGTCGCTGTCAAATTGGTACAGCGATGCCAACTCTTTTTGCATCACTTTCCAGTGGTCTAGTCGCAGGTTATCGATGAGTACAAAAAACACCTTTTTGCCCTGGTCCAATAGGGGGAATACTTTGTTTTTAAACAAGTCGGGGCTCATCATGGGCCTGTTTTCGGTGTTCTTCCACCAGTTCTCGTAGTTCTTTTTAATAAAGCGTACAAACAGGTTATTGGCTTCTGATTTTTGCATTTGCAACATTTCGTTCAGCGTGCTTCCTGTTTCGGCAAGTTCCATTTCCCAATATACCAGGTGGTTGTAAATGTTGCGCCAACTATCGGCATCGGTGCTGTCGTTTATTTGTGTGCTGATGCGCATAAACTCCATTTGGTAGTTGCTGGTGGTTTTTTGCGATATAATTTCGTTGGCCTGCAACACCTTTTTAATGGTCATGATAATTTGGTTGGGATTAACCGGTTTTATCAGGTAGTCGGCAATTTTTTGACCAATGGCTTGGTCCATAATGTCTTCTTCTTCGCTTTTGGTAATCATAATAACCGGTAGCGAAGGTTGCATCTTTTTAATCTCGAGCAGTGCCTCTAAGCCGCTAATGCCAGGCATGTTCTCGTCCAAAAAAACCAAGTCAAACTTGCTATCGGCACAAGTTTGTATGGCTTCTTTGCCGTTGTTTACAGCCGTAACCTCGTATCCCTTTCCCTCTAGGAAAAGGATGTGTGGCTTTAACAGCTCAATTTCGTCGTCGGCCCAAAGTATTTTAATGTGATTCATATCACAAAAATACGATATAAACTTACAAGTTGTTTATTGTTTAACGTTTATTGTTTTTTTTGTGCAAAGTAGCAAAATGGAACCCACCATCATAGAGAAGACGTAGTTAAGGCACCATACACTTATAGAAGCTAAAACGGCCCCTACGCCGCCAATAATAAAACCAGCAAAGGCGCCCCTAATTCCTACTTCAGAAAAGGCAATAGAGGGAGTGAACGATACAGCCAGGTAATGAAGCGGAATAAGAATAAGTGCCATGTTAGGCGCTAGTTGAACCCCAAAAAACAGGAGCAACAAATAGAATTGAAGGCAATATACCACGTAGCGCACCATGGACAAAAGCGTTACTTTGATAAGTGTAGAGTAGGGTATGCTCAGTGCGGCTTGTACGTAGGGTGTAATTTTTTTTAGCCAGGTTATGTGTAGCAGGCGTTTTCCCCACAGTGGTAGGGTAAAGTACAAAGAGGCAAACCCTATAAAACAACCAATAATAACTGCCAAGGCTGTATATTGCAATTTATCGGTGTTTAACTCCCATAAAACCGTGCCCATAATGGCGGAAAAACCAAATAGCAGGCTGGTAAAGTTTTGTGCTACGGCACCCACCAACGTAAGGGTCATGCCTTGTATGCGGTTGCCGTCTTGCAGCAGTAGCGCCCTGCCCGCTGTTTCGCCAATGCGATTGGGGGTAAAGAATCCTGTTGTAATACCAATAAATACCGATTTAAGCGACGATAAAAACGATAGGGGTTGTAGTTGTGTAAGCAATGTTTGCCACTTGCAGGTTTCTATTCCCCAATTGGCCAACCAAAGCACGACTGCGGCAGCTAAGTAACCCCATCGATGGGCAGATAGGTGATTCCAAACAGCAGGCAGTTGGTCGTAATGCTTAAATGTAACCAACATGTACACCAGGTAAGAGTATGCGCACAGCATAATCATTACCTTGATAGCTGTAAAGTACTTGTCAAACCATCCTTTTTGCATCGTTTACCTATTTACTGCTTTTAAACGAATAGTATTTTTGCAAAATAAAGCCCAGTAAGGTGGTAATAACCGTGGTAATCATTTTGGCAGGAGTAGGGTAGATACCCGCCATTTCTACCAATAGTTTTAAACTGATGTAGGTAATTAGCCAATTGCAGCACAAAATGGATGCATAGCGCAGTACCTGCCTAGTAGTTTCCAGTTTGGAGTGCTTAAAGGTGATGTATTTAGAAAAGCAGAACCCCACCAAAAATGTAATGGGTGTAACCAAAATAAGGCTGGCAATGTGGGGCGATACCACCATAAAACCTAAATCGATAAATTGTTTTTGAATAATGTAGTTATGGATAATAAAATACATTACCCAATCGCAGCAGGTATTGATGGTGCCACAAGCCAGGTAGTAATACACCTCTTTGCTCATCCAGCGCTTAAACGGAGGGTAAAAAAAATCGAGTATATGGGTTAAAATGCGAAGCATTTCGACTTTTATCATTAACTTTGCGAAGATACAATAAAAAATCTAGACAATGTACGTTAAGCCAAAAAAACAGTTAGGCCAACACTTTCTAACCGACATGGGCATTGCCAAGCGCATTGCCGATACCCTGCCCAACGAAGGCCCTTACAAGGTGCTGGAGATAGGTCCTGGCACAGGGGTGCTCACGCAGTTTTTGTTGGAGCGCAACCCCATCGATTTGCGCGTTATTGAGATAGATACCGAGTCGGTAGCGTATTTGAACCAAAACTTTAAGGCGTTAGCGGGTAACATCATAGCCGACGACTTTTTGCGTTACGATGTGCCCTCTATTTTTGGTGGCGAGCCTTTTGCGCTTATCGGCAACTATCCTTACAACATATCAAGCCAAATCTTTTTCAAGGCATTAGACCACAAAGAGCAAATTCCTTTTATTAGTGGCATGTTGCAAAAAGAAGTGGCAGAGCGTTTGGCTTCTAAACCCGGCAAAAAGGCCTACGGTATTTTAAGCGTGCTACTGCAGGCCTACTACGATATTGAGTACCTATTTACCGTTCCCCCTTCGGTGTTCAATCCACCACCCAAAGTGCAATCGGCGGTTATCAAAATGGTGCGCAACAACGTAACCTCGCTCCCTTGCAACGAGGTGTTGTTCAAGCAAGTGGTAAAAACCACCTTTAACCAACGTCGCAAAACCATTCGCAATTCCATAAAACCCCTATTGGGCGGCGATTTTGACAAAGCAGGAACTCCCTTGCTAGACAAACGCCCCGAACAACTTAGCGTAGCAGAGTTTGTAGAGCTAACCAGTTGGGTAGAGTCACAACAAAAAAAGAGCGGTGCCTAAGCATCGCTCTTTTACGTTATGTATGGTTTGAAAGGTTTAGTTGGCTTTTTCGGAGATAAACTTAATGCGAATTAGTCTTACTTCTTCTTCGGTATAGTCGCCGCCCAGTTCGTTCAATGCCTCGTCAATGTCGTCGGTGGTCGATTCGGCAAAGTACTCCATAATTTCGTCTACTTTATCGGGATCCATTACTTCGTTAATAAAGTAATCGATGTTGATTTTGGTGCCCGAGTAGATGATGGCCTCAATTTCGCTCAACAAGTCTACAAAGTCCAAACCTTTAGAAATAGCCAAATCGTCCAGGCTAATTTTGCGGTCAATGGCCTGAATAATAAATACTTTTAGTTTCGATTTGTTGGCCACGGTGCGCACGCGCATATCTTCGGGGCGTACAATGTCGTTTTCTTGTACGTGTTTTTTAATCAGTTTAATAAACTCTTCGGCGTAGGGTTTGTTGGCTTTGCCCACACCTACACCAGGAATGTTTTGCAACTCTTCTATTGTAATAGGATAGGTGGTAGCCATCGACTCTAACGAGGGGTCTTGAAAAATAATGTAAGGAGGTTCTCCTTCTTGTTTGGCAATTTTTTTGCGCAAATCTTTAAGCATGGCAAACAAGGTTTCGTCTGCTGCACACGAACCTACTTTACGAATTGGAGTTTCGTCTTCCTCTTCTTCAAAGTCGTTGTCTTTGGTAATTTTAAAGGTGGTAGGTTTCTTTAAGAAATCTTTACCTGCCTTGGTTATTTTTAGAACCCCGTAGTTTTCAATTTCTTTGTCGATATAACCACCAATCATGGCTTGTCTAATAACCGTGTGCCATACGGTTGGATCTTCGCCTTTTCCAGTAGCAAATACGTCTAGTTCTTCGTGTTTATAATCAAGTACTTCGGAGGTTTCTTTCCCGATAATAATATCAACAATATGTTCTGCTTTAAACTTCTCTTTTACCGCCAAAATGGTTTCTATGACGGTACACAACATCTCTTGCGCTTCCATTTGTTTTTTAGGATGCAGGCAATTGTCGCAGTTGCCACAGTTTTCGGGCGTATATTCTTCGCCAAAATAGTGAAGTAATAATTTTCGTCTGCATACCGACGATTCGGCGTATGCCGCTGTCTCGTTAAGCAGTTGTTTCCCTATTTCCTGCTCGGCAATGGGCTTGCCTTGCATAAATTTTTCTAGTTTTTGAATGTCTTTGTTGGTGTAAAATGCAATACACTGTCCTTCGCCTCCGTCTCTGCCAGCTCTACCGGTTTCTTGGTAGTAACCTTCTAAACTTTTGGGAATATCGTAATGAATAACGTATCGAACATCGGGTTTATCAATACCCATGCCAAACGCAATGGTAGCCACAATTACTTCTACCTTTTCCATCAAGAAATTATCTTGGTTTTCGCTGCGCACATTCGAATCCATGCCGGCGTGGTAAGCCAAAGCATTGATGCCGTTTACGCGCAAGGTTTCGGCAAGGTCTTCTACCTTTTTACGACTCAAACAATAAATAATACCCGATTTGCCCTCTTGCGAGCGGATAAATTTAATAATGTCTTTGTCTATATTTTGCGTTTTCTTACGAACTTCGTAATATAAATTAGCACGGTTAAACGACGATTTGAACACATGAGCATTGGTCATGCCTAGGTTCTTTTGAATATCGTGTTGAACCTTGGGGGTGGCAGTAGCGGTTAATGCAATAACCGGTGCATTGCCAATTTGGCTAATTATGGGGCGTATTTTACGGTATTCAGGGCGGAAATCGTGTCCCCATTCCGAAATACAGTGTGCCTCGTCTACCGCATAGAACGAAATTTTAACGCCTTGCAAGAACTGAATGTTCTCTTCTTTGGTAAGCGATTCGGGTGCTACGTACAGCAGTTTGGTTTTGCCGCTGGTAACGTCCGATTTTACTTCTTCTATAGCAGCTTTGGTAAGCGACGAGTTGATAAAATGCGCTACCCCAATTTCTTCGCTAAAAGAGCGCATGGCATCTACTTGGTTTTTCATCAAGGCTATCAGTGGCGAAATAACAATGGCTACACCGTCCATCAAAAGCGATGGCAATTGGTAGCACAAAGACTTTCCTCCACCTGTTGGCATCAATACAAACGTATCGTTTCCAGCAAGCAAGTTTTCGATGATTGCTTCCTGGTTTCCTTTAAAAGAATCGAATCCAAAGTATTCTTTTAAGGCCTTGGTGAGTTCCTTGTTTTTTGCCATGGTTTAGCAAATATAGTAAATAGAAATGCGAATGCAAGCATTTTTGCCTAAAAAAATGCTATAACATTCTATTTTTATCCAATTTGCTTGCTACAATATTGCGATTTATCTCTAAACGGTCGGTTTCTTCCGACGGTATGGTGTACATGTAATCCATAATAACCGATTCGGTTAGCGAACGCAATCCACGTGCGCCTAACTTGTATTCTACGGCTTTATCGACAATGTAATCCAATGCCTCGTCTGTAAACGATAGGTCTACTCCGTCCATTGCAAACAGTTTAATGTATTGTTTGATGATGGAGTTTTTAGGCTCTACCAAAATACGACGCAAGGCGGCCCTGTCTAACGGATCCAAGTACGTTAAAATAGGCAATCGACCAATAATCTCTGGAATCAGACCAAACGATTTAAGGTCTTGGGGTGCGATGTATTGCAACAAATTATCGCGGTCTATTTTGTGTACTTCTTTCGATGCCGAGTAACCCACGGTTTTGGTATTCAAACGGCTTGCAATTTTTTTCTCGATGCCGTCAAAAGCACCACCACAAATAAACAAGATGTTTTGGGTGTTTACGGCAATGAGTTTTTGCTCGGGGTGTTTGCGGCCACCTTGTGGGGGAACGTTTACCACCGAACCTTCTAACAATTTTAGCAAACCTTGTTGAACGCCCTCGCCGCTAACGTCGCGTGTAATAGAGGGGTTGTCGCTTTTGCGGGCAATTTTATCAATTTCGTCGATAAACACAATGCCCCTTTCGGCAGCCTCTACATTGTAATCGGCCACTTGCAACAAGCGGGTAAGAATGCTTTCAATGTCTTCGCCCACGTAACCTGCTTCGGTTAGTACGGTAGCATCGACAATGGTAAAGGGAACGTGCAATTTTTTGGCAATGGTACGTGCTAGCAAGGTTTTACCTGTACCCGTAGAACCTACCATAATAACGTTCGATTTTTCAATCTCTACCTCGTCGCCCATGTCTTTTTGCAACAAGCGTTTGTAGTGGTTGTATACCACTACGCTAAGGCTTTTTTTAGCGCTATCTTGGCCAATAACGTATTGGTCTAGGAATTCTTTAATTTCTTTGGGCTTGGGCAAATCTTCCATGCTCAATCCCAAACTGCTTTTGTTTTTTTGCTTCAGGGTTTCGCGTACCATTTCGTGGGCGCTTTCGGCACATTCGTTGCAAATGTTGCCGTTTAGCCCCGTCATCAGCATGGCTACTTCTCTTTCGCTGCGTCCGCAAAAGCTACATCTTTGTTCGTTTTTTGCCATTATTTGTTTGCTTTAATCAACACCTCGTCAATCATGCCGTATGCTTTGGCCTCTTCGGCAGTCATCCAATAGTCGCGGTCTGAGTCTTTCTCGATGCGTTCAAATGGGTTGCCCGAGTGGTCGGCTATAATGGTGTACAATTCTTGTTTTAGTTTTTGAATTTCGCGAGCGGTAATTTCGATGTCCGATGCTTGGCCTTGCACACCACCCAAAGGTTGGTGAATCATCACGCGCGAGTGTTTTAGCGCCGAGCGTTTGCCTTTAGCACCTGCGGTAAGCAATACGGCCGCCATCGATGCTGCCATACCCGTACAAATGGTAGCCACATCGCTGCTAATAAATTGCATGGTATCGTAAATACCCAAGCCTGCATACACGCTGCCGCCAGGGCTGTTGAGGTAAATAGAAATGTCTTTACCTGGGTCGGCGCTGTCTAGGTATAGCAATTGCGCTTGAATAACGTTGGCGGTGTAGTCGTCTACTTGTGTTCCCAAGAAGATGATGCGGTCCATCATCAAACGAGAGAATACATCCATTTGCGCCACGTTTAGTTGGCGTTCTTCAATAATGGTGGGCGAAATGTAGCTGCTGGTAATGTCCATGTATTGGTCTAATGCCAATCCATTCATGCCCAAATGCTTGGTAGCATACTTTCTAAATTCGTTGTTCATATATTTTTTGTTTAATCGTTTAATTGTTTAATCGTTTAATCGATTTGAAAAACTCCTAACTCCTAACTCCTAACTCCTAACTTGTTAAAACTCTTCGCGCATAAATAATCGAGGTAGGTTGCATCCTATAAAGTTGCCTATAATGGCCCAAAGCCATGCCCATAGTAGCATGGGTTCAAATTTGCCGTAAAATAGGGCGGCTGCGTAGTAAAAAGCATCGGCTACGCAGTGAGGCAATCCGCACAAAATAAATACAGGCACACCAAATAATAGGGGCCAGTAATGTTTTTGTTTAGCACCGTATACCGCCAAAGTCATAATCATGCCTGTGCCTACCGATGTCATGAGCAAACCGTGCCACGAGGCAGCCAAGCGTGCATTTAAGATGCCCTGAAGGTTGGTAAAGACGGTTTCGTTGCTTACGTAGTAGGCAATCCATGCCGCAAAGGCGCAACCTACGGCATTGAGCAAAATCATGGGAATAAGTTTCCACATTTCTTTTACGGGTAAAAAACCCGACTTGCCTGTGTACAATTGCGCACCGCACATAACTACGCTTAAAAGCCCAAAGGCAAACAACACAGCGCCAGCAATGCCGCCAACGCGTAGGTAAACAATGCCGCCTATTCCTATTAAAAGCCCGGCAAAGATGGCCATAGAGGTAAATTGTTTGGTCATAATCTTAATTTTTGGCGAAAGTAATGCAAAAAAAAGAAATAACAAATTTTTTACCGACTAATCGGTGAAAGTTTGTGCAAGCCGAGTGCAGAGTCAAACTTGTTTGAACTATGCCGAGGCGCAGCCAAACTTCATGAGGGCGAAGCCCGAGTAATCGGTTAATCGACGAATCGATGTTTTATGGAGTAATTTGAAGATTTAGTGAGTCTTGTATTAAAAGAAGTTAAAATACAGTCGGTTCTCTTGTAACATTCTGCCAAATGTCTTTACCTTTGCAACATCATTACCGACTTACCGATTTGTCGATTAGTCGGAGCTCACGCAGTGAGCGACTTTATAAACATCTTAATTATTAATCCATGAAATCCAGTTACCATTATGTTTGGTTTATCCGAAATTAGTTGGGGCAATTTTTTGCTTGCAACCGCCTTGTTGTGCCTGCTGTTTAATGTAGGCGTTTGGGCGTACTTTTGGTGGGACGCTAAACGCAGCAGCCATCCTTCTGCCCGTCGTAAACAACAAAAGTTCCATCAGTCTTTACCGTTTTAGCCGTCGCAAAGTTGTTTAATCACCTCAACAACTAAACGACTAAACGACTAAACAATTATTCATTCATCTTAATTTCTATTTTATGAAAACTAAACTTCAAAGATGTGCCACGTTGGTGGCAATGAGTGCCGTAGCAACTGCAGCGTGGGCACAAGGCAATGGCGTGGCAGCCATCGAAAAAGCCAATGCCGAAATTCAATCGTACGTAGAACCCATTACCAACCTCTTTTATGTGGTGTGTGCCGTTATTGGTCTTATTGGTGCCGTAAAGGTGTATGGCAAGTGGTCGGCAGGTAGTAGCGATACTACCCGAACGGCCGCATCGTGGTTTGGTGCTTGTGTATTTGCCATTGTAGCAGTAACCGCCATTCGAGCATTTTTTATTGGATAAATGGCTTCGTATCCCATTAACAAAGGAGTGGGACGATCTGTTGAGGTAAAAGGACTGCGTGCCGGATACGTTATTTATGCCGTGGTAGGCACTGTGTTTTCTTTCTTCATTTTATTTTTCTTTATGCTTATCAATAGGGTATTCGCACTGGTGATGGGTACAGTGTTGTTAATAACGGTTTGGTGTAGCAGTTTTTACCTCAACAGAAAATACGGCCAATATGGTTTGTTACACCGTAGGGCAAAGCGAGTCTTGCCCCGTCGGATAGCCGTATCGTGTCCCATCTTTAAATTATTGCATCATGAAAAATCCATTCGGTAAATCCATACAAGCGTGCTTTCCGCTGATGGCGTGGGAGAACAACTGCCTCGTTAGCCAAAGTGCCGATATAACGGTACTTTTTAAGGTGGGTTTGCCCACTCTTTTTGAGCGAAGTGTGGAGCAGTTCGAAAACGACCATGCTACGTGGGTGCGCGCCTTGCGTTTATTGCCCCATTACAGCATCGTGCACAAGCAAGATGTGTACCAGCAAGTACCTTTTAACAAAGAGCCCTGCGAGCAATCGCCCTCGTTTTTGCAAGTGGCTTCGGATGCTCATTTTCTGGGCAGAATGCACTTGCAACATACCTGTTATGTGTATGTTACCTTATCGTCCAAGCAAAACATGCAAACGCAAAGTGTGGCTAACATGCTTTGCCAAAACCGCATCGTGCCCAAAGATATGTTGCAACCCGATCGGATAGCCGATTTTTTAGACAAGGTGGCGCAATTCAAGGCGGTATTAACCGAGGCGGGCTACCGTGTACAACGTTTGGGCGAGGCGGAAGTAGTGGGCAATGATGCCTATTCGGGCCTGTTGGCAGATTATATGCACCTGCATTTCTTGCCCGAAAAAACGTGTTTAGCCGATTTTCAGCTACAAGAGGACGATTTCATGGTGGGCGATAACTACGTTAGCTTGTTTTCGCTCCATCAGTTGGATCAGTTGCCCAACCAGGTACACACGCACCGCATGCATCCGGCCTATACCCAAGTTCAGTTGCCCATTTCGTTTGTATCGGGCATGGGGTTGGATTTGCCTTTTTCGCACATTTACAACCAATATTTCTTTTTAGACAATCCATCCGATTTGTTGCAGAAGATAGAAAAATGTGGCCGCGAGCAGGCTTCCTTATCGGGTATATCGCGCGAAAATGCCATTAACAAAACCTTTAACGATGCCTTTTTGAACGAAGCCATGGCGCAGGGAAGGCAAGCAGTGCGCTGTGCCTTTAACGTAATGGTTTGGGATACCGATTATTATCAACTGCTCAAAAAGAACTCACAGGTATCGGCTGGATTAACACAAATAGATGCGTTTGCCACCAAAACAGAGGGTATCGTGCCCATTTTGTATTGGGCAGGCATACCTGGAGCCGCCTCGCAATACCCTTGCGAAATGACTTTTCTTACCTTTTTGGAGCAAGGCGCTTGTTTTATCAATGGCGAAACCCATGCCAGTAGCAGTGCGCAAGCTTGTAGTGTACGGTTGTGCGATAGGTTATCGGGCATTCCGCTATCGGTCGATTTGTCCGACCTGCCCCTAAAAAAAGGCTACATCAACAACCGTAATAAGTTTATTTTGGGGCCATCAGGTTCGGGTAAATCGTTCTTTACCAATCATTTGGTTCGTCAGTATTACGAGCAGGGTAGTCATGTGGTATTGGTGGATGTGGGCGATAGTTACAAAGGCCTTTGCGACCTTATTGCCGAAACCACCCACGGCGAAGACGGTATTTATTACACCTATACCGACGAGCATCCCATCTCGTTCAATCCTTTTTACGTGGCAGATGGGTATTATTCCATCGAAAAACGCGAACAACTGGCATCGTTGGTGTTTTGTTTGTGGAAAAACGAGAACGAAACCATTACCAAGGCAGAAGAAACCCACATATCGGATGCCTTAAACGGGTACTTGCAAACGGTTATAGAGGGAGAATGTACTCCATCGTTCAATACCTTTTATCGCTATTTAAAAACTACGTTTAAGCAATTGCTCAAGCAGCAAGCCGTGCGCGAGGTGCATTTTGACATCGATAACCTATTGCAAGTATTGCGCCCTTATTACAAAGGGGGCATGTACGACTACCTGCTCAATGCTACCCAAAACATCGACTTGCTAACCAAGCGTTTTATTGTGTTCGAGATTGACAACATCAAAGATCACAAAACCTTGTTTCCCGTGGTAACCTTGGTGTTGATGGATACCTTTATTTCTAAAATGCGCCATCCAGCAGTGGCATCGCAGCGCAAACTCATTCTGATTGAAGAAGCCTGGAAAGCCATTTCTAAGAATGGTACAGCAGAATTCATTAAGTATTTGTTCAAAACGGTGCGCAAACATTTTGGCGAGGCCATTGTGGTTACCCAAGAGGTAGAAGACATTGTAGGCAACGAAATTGTCAAAAACACCATTTTGTCGAATGCCGATTGCAAAATCTTACTGGATCAGCGCAAGTATGCCCACAAGTTTGACGAGATTAAGCAAACCCTTTCGCTTTGCGACCACGAGTGCCAGTTGGCTTTATCGCTCAACCAAGACCTTTGTACCCAAAACAGGAACCCCTACAAAGAGGTATTTATTACGTTCAATGGCAATGCTCCCATGGTGTATGCCCTAGAGGTGTCGCGACAAGAGTACCTGGTGTACACCACCGAAAAGAGCGAAAAGTTGCGCTTGCAAGAGGCGCAGCGGCGATGTGGATCTTTGCAACTTGCCATACAGCAGTTAGTTTCATCTTAATTTACCGATACCATGAAAAAAATCTTACTTCTTATTCTTTTTTTCACGATGCTTGCCCCTGTCCATGCACAGTTTGTGGTGAGCGACCCGACTTCGATTGCTCAACGGCTTAGCTTGTTTGCCGAGGAGTTGTACGAAATCATGACAGACCGTCAAGAATTGATATCACAAACCGCTAATACGGGCGAGATGTTGCAAAAAACCAAAGAGGCCATAGAGAAACTCCAAAAGGTAAGCAATTACGTGCAGGGGGCTAAAATATCGCTCGATATTGTTAAAGAGGGTGTCAATTTATCCAAACAAGTAAACAAATTGCACACCGAATTCTGCAAGTTAACCTACCTGACCGACCAGGAAATTGCCAATGCCATTTGTTTCTCTGCTGAGTTGGGTGACCACATTGCCGAAATGGTTGGCGAAGCCAACGAGATGCTGAATAGCCGAAGAGATAAGGGCGAAATGACCGATTACGAGCGTATACAACTGCTAAAAGATATCCAATTGGAACTTAAAACCTTGCGCGGTTTGCTTTCGCAAGTAGAAAAACGCTTCAAGGACAAAAATTCCATGGCCTTGATGGACGATTACATGCAAGCCATGACTACCGAAGCCATCTTTTTTGGCATGGACCAGGCCTGGGATACCCACATGGCAGACCCTGCATCGGTGGTAGACAGAGTAACCGACAAAAATAAAAAGAAGAGTTCTTCTAAGTCGACCACAAAAAAATAAACCGTATGTTGATAGTAAATTCTTCTATGCAACAGGTGGCGGCGTTATTGGCTGCTCAGTTAGGATCCGTAAAAGACTTGGTACAAGAATATGTAAGTGCTTTGTCAACTCCTGCCCAATTGCTGTGTGGTTTATTTGCCTTTGGGTATATTGGTTTTGGTATTTGGGGCTCATGGGCAAAAGGGCAGAAGATTGATTTTTATGGTCTTTTGCGTCCCTTCTCCACAGGGTTGATTATTCTTTTCTTTTCGGGTTTTGTTTCGCTGTTGCAGTTAACCATATATCCCATCGAGTTGGCCACTTCGTCGCTAAATGCATCGGTACAAGATAGTTATCGGCAAGCACAAGCCGATTATTCTGTTGCGCAAACAAAAATGCGTAATGCTATGGCAGCCTACAACCAGCAGCAAGTAGAAGAAGATAATACCGCTGTGTCTACTCAATTATCTGCTGACGATGAGTCTTCTAATTATTTGCAACTGTTTAAAAATACCTTACATCTATTGGTTTCATTCAGTTCGTTGGCGCTAACAGGCATGGTTTATTTTTTTAGAACGTATGTGGTACTGGCAGGTGTGGTGTTGGTGCTCATTGGTCCTTTTGCTTTTGCCCTGTCGTTGTTGCCTGGTTTTGCTGGCAATATTAAAAATTGGATGATGCATTATATTCGCGTAACCATGTATGTACCCCTTAGTTTGTTGGTCAGTTTTATGGTGGCCGTTTTGTTCTCGGGTTGTGTCTATCCAGTTTTTACCAACATGCTATCGGCATTGCCAACGGCCAATTATACATTTTCCGATTACGCACAGGCCGAAAACCTACAACTTTCCATTCAATTAATAACCCTTTTGTTTAACGGCATCGTCATTGCTTTGTATGCTTGTATTCCTGTTTTCTCTAAATGGATTATTCGCAGCGATTATGTAGCAGCAGTGACAAAGCACAATTAAAAGTTTATGTTCAAATCGTTAAAGAATCTGCAAAATGCATTTGCATTAACACGCATATACCTTGTCCTTATTACGTTGCTAGCGCTGGGAACAATAGGTTATGTGGTGTACGAATCGTATCAGTTTGCCGAGTTGCAACGCAATAAAATTTATGTATTGGATCAAGAGGAATCTTTATTAATGGCCATCTCTCGCGATGTAAATGCGAATCGAAAAGCAGAGGCGAAATCGCATGTAAAGCGTTTTCATGAGTATTTTTTTACGTTATCGCCAGAGAAAGCAGCCATAGAGGGCAATGTGCAACAAGCATTGTACTTGGCCGACAATTCGGCATCGGATGTGTACATACGCATGAAAGAAGAGGGCTTTTACGAGCGTATCATAGCATCTGGCATTGTGTGTGAAATAAAAGTAGATAGTATTGCCATTAACGATGCTGTTTACCCGTTTCAAGTTAAGACGTATGGAGTTACTTCTATTATCAGAAAATCGAACATAACGTATCGCAACCTAGAAACATCATGTACCTTGCTCAATACTACCCGGTCAGAGAACAATCCACATGGATTTTTAATAGAGAATTGGAAAATTATCGATAACAGTGATATGGAAGTAATAGAAAGATAATATGAAAAAACAGCAAAAATTTCTTCACGTTGTTTCGGTCATGGTAACCATTTGCGCCTTGTTACTCTTTTATATACTGGGTGGTGGGAGTTCTGACGATGTTGCATCCCAAGAAGATCCATCCGATGGTATTAACCTTGATATTCCGCAGGCAGTAACCCAAGAACTTTCTGATTCTAGATTAGAGGCGGTAGAGCGCGCAAGCCAGACAGAGGAAGATAACGACCGAATGCAACGTAGGCAACAATCTTCGTCGTTTGAGTGGGTGCAGTCGTCTTCTGATACGTTACCATTAATATCCACTCCTACTTTGACAGAAACTTCAGCAGAGAAACCTCTTGCAAAACGCAGTGTATCAACCGATGCAAAAGAGCAAGAAAAACAGCAATTTATTGCGTCAAAGTACCAAGAATTAGCCCAAAGGTATGGTATAGATATTTCTTCGACAAGCAATGAGACCTCATCAGCAGAAAAGTCGGATGCACCCAATGTGAAGATTACCAATCCATCCACTCCTGGTTTTTACGGATTAGCAACCACGTCGGACATACCAACCGATATTCGAGCAGTGGTGCATGGGGAACACCGCGATTTAGCACATGGAGCAATTGTAAAACTTCGTCTGTTAGACGATATCATAATTAACAAGACCCCTATACCTGCTAATACATTCCTATATGGTCAACTCAGTTTTAGGGAACGAAGAGCGATTATTCGCATTGATAATATTTTGTATCAGCGGATGGTTTTCCCATTTACTGGTAGTATATACGATAAAGATGGTTTTGAGGGTTTGTATGTACCCGATAATCGGATAGACGATGCCACCAAAAAAGCCGGAGCACAGATTTTGGGCAATACCGATTTACGCATTCCATCTGTATCTTTTTTGGGTTCGGCAGCGAATGCGGTAGTGGGAGCCTTTCAATCGGTTGCTCAGCACTCCATCAGTCAGCAGAAAATAAACATATCATCTAATTATTTAGTAACCATTAAACAAACATTCCAATGAAACGTTTTCTTTTTAGTTTAGGTTTTCTGTATATGGTTTTATCACTCCATGCAGACTCTATTTTTTACATCAATCATACCCAACAACTGACTTTGCAATTCCCTTCCGAAATTAAGTATGTAGATGTAGGAAGCCCCCAAATAGAGGTTCGTCAACTATCCGATGCACGTAGTTTAACGGTACGTGCTAAGCATGAAAATACCAATAACAGTACGTTATCGGTAGTAACATCTAATGGGAAATATTATTTATACACACTTGCCTATTGCCATCAACTGCCTTTCTTGGGTTATAGGGTAGAAAAAGGACCGTTGCCATCGTCTATAATAGGTATAGGACAAGAAAAGACAACCCATTTTATGGCCCCTTTTCCTATTGCAGATTGGTCTGTTGGTTCCGATTCGGTAATAGCCGCTTATGCCGATGGCATTCAAAACATGGTGCGAGTAAAAGCATCTCACTCATATCAACAAGAGGGTTCTATTGTATTGGTGGGTCATAATGGCAGTATCCATACGTATCGATTGCAACACAGCGATAGTTTGCCTCAATTGTTAGTACAATTAACCGATTCTGTTTCTTCTCAGGCTTTGTTCTTGTCTAATCCTGTCGATATAAATAGTTTGCAAGAACTGGGTCAGCAAGTATTACAACAACCATACATGATGAACCATTTAGGAGTGGTAGATCATAATATGCAGTTTGCAGTAGTGGGCATATATAGTTACGAAGATTGGTTGCTTTTTAGGTTGCAAATTCATAATCGTAACAACATCGATTACGATATCGACTTTATAAAAGGTTATATTGTAGATAAAAAAGGGAGCAAACATACGGCACTGCAAGAAACCGAGATTACTCCCTTTTATACGTATTGTTCGGATAGTATAGCAAGAACATTGCCTGCTCAGCATTTGCAAGAAAGGGTTTTGTTCTTTCAGCGTTTTACTCTTCCTAAGCAACGGAAGCTTACATTTGAGTTATTTGAGAAAAACGGGGGCAGGCACTTATCTTTCCCTGTTTCAAGCAAAGAACTACTAAAAGCAAAGAAATGGACCCCTTAATGCTTAGTGGCTCAACCATAATTCAGGGTTTTGGAGTTGCTTGTCCTTCCATACCTGAAAGTAGAGTTCTGTTTTGTTCCCGTCGTCGGTATCGGTGTAGATAATACCAATATCTTGTTTGGGTTTTACCTTGTCGCCAGCTTTTACATACACTTTTGTAAGGTTGGCGTACACGGTACGATAGGCTCCATGCTTAATAATAACGGCATTGTTGCTACCAGGTATAGAGAACACTTGTGTTACTTCTCCATCAAATACGGCTCTGGCTTTGGTACCTTTTGGGCATTGTATGTAGACACCTTTGTTATCTACCGATACGTGTTTTAATACGGGGTGAGCTTGTTTGCCAAAACTTCCAGTCAGAATACCTTTTTCTACTGGCCATGGCAAACGACCTTTGTTCTTTTCAAAGTTACCAGAAACCAGTTTCTCTTCTTTGGTTAGTGTGTAAGTATTGTCCTTACCCGCTTTTGATACCGATTTTTTTGCTTCTGCAGCAATTTTATCTTCAATTTGCTTGTTTAACTTATTGGCCAATTGTTGTTGTTTTTTTAATTCTGCCTTTAAACTTTTCTCTTTCTTTTGCAGATCGGCAACCAACTGATCTTGTTTCTTTTGTTGTTCTTTTAGTTTTGTGCGTTCTGATTTTTGCGCCTGCAATGTTTCAAGTCGTTCAAGTCGTTTGTTCTCAACTTGTTGCAGTTTGGCATCTAGTTGTACCTTTGTTTCCTGAATTTCAACGCCTTTTTTCTCGCAATATTGTGAGTATTCTTTTAGGTATCGCCAACGTCTGTATGATTGGGTAAAGTTATCGGCAGACAAAATAAATAACAAATTATCCAATTTGCCTTTCTTAAAGTACGAGTGGTACATTAACTTGGCATATTCAGCTTTCAAATCGTCTAAACGTTGCTGTATATGGTTGGTTTCTTCTCGGAGTGTAGTTAGTTCTTTGTCTATGCTTTTTACTTCCGAGTTAATAGTATTGATAAGTTTTTGCTGCTCTTTTATTTGTGCATTTAGAATGTTAAGTTGGTTGAGGTTTGCTGCTTTATTCTTAGAAGTTTCGCTGATAAGGTTATTGGTTATTTCCAATTGTTTCATAGCATTCGCTTTCCGTTTTTTCAACTCAGAAACAGATTGAGAATGTATAGAAAGCAAACCCAAGCATAAGATTATAAATGTCGCAAACAGTTTTTTCATACCTTATAAACTCATTAACTCTTTTTGAAGTTGTTCTACAGTAACCGCTTTATAACCTGCTGGAATCTCAAAATCAATAGCATTTGTTTGGTTAAACTGTAGTTGTTGGAAGGTAACATTTACAGCGTTATTTTGTTTCTTAGATTGGAATAAGAACTGGTATTTGTAGGGGAAGGTGATGCCATTTTGTTCTCTTAGGTCTGTATAAGTTGCCATAAAGAAATCGCCTGTTTTTACAGAACGAATAATGCTACGTTGCAGGTGCTTGCCTGCTTGCAGTAGAAATTCGGTTTGAAAATTTTCGCCGTTGTGTGACATGATCCAATCACCGTTAACAACATCTACAGTAAAATTGGCGTAGTTGTTTTTATCGGGGTCAAATGTACGATTGGTAAATAATCCTTGAACACCATAAAAATCTGTTCCTAGTTCTGGTTCAAGCAATTCAAATGGAACTTCGCAGTACCTGCGTCCCAATTTATCCAAAACTACTGCTCTTGTGGGTGTGCAGTAAACGCGCATTACTTCAATACCAAACAGCGCTTTAATGGAAATCATAAATTCTTTGTCAATAATAGAATAGGCTGTTCCGCTAAATGAAAATAAGTTATAACCTTCTATTTCTAATTTGAATTGTGCGCTAATGCTATTAATGCCTTGTTGCTCCTTTTTTACCATGGAAATGGTATCTTCTTTAACAGGAGTTTCTTCTGTTGTTACCACTTGTTTTTGCACTGTTTTACAACTAAATAGTGCAAACAAACTTATTAGTAGGCTGTAACCAATTGTTTTAAGGATGCTGTGTTTCATTTTTTTCTTTTATTTCTTTTGCCACTTGGAACATTTTTTGAGCTTCTTCTTTCTCGCCCAATTGTTCTAACAGGTTGGCATAATCGTGATAGACTTCGTAATTGGTTTGGTGGTCGTATTCTACGGCTTGATGCATGTAAAATTTAGCATAATCTAGCTTGCCTAATTTCATTAAAATGTATCCGTAGGTATGCAAATAGGCGCTGTTAAGTGGTTCTTTTTGAATCACGTTATAACTAATTTCCGCTGCTTTTTCTAGGTCTTTCCCTAATAATGCCAAATAGTAGGCATGGTTGTTGGCCGTATTGATGTCGTTTGGATCCAAGAGATGTGCCTTTTCGGTATATTTTACCGCTTTCTCAAATTGGTCACTTTCGCCATACAAACTGCTTATCGTAGCATATACATAGGTTGCTATATTGGTTTGAATAGAGTCGTTTGTATTTTCAACGCATTGTTGAGCGTATGTTTCCCACGAAGCGTCTTTTTGTAAGAACCTAAGAACGGCCTTTTTACACAAGAAAAAAGAATGATTAGGAAGTGCTTGAAGGGTTTTATCTAGCAATTGTTCTGTCACTTCGTCACTATTGGTGATTTCGCTGATACTATAGCGTTGAAAGTGGCATGTTTCGCATGTGGGCAGAATATCTATGCATGCATTTGTAACCTCAATTGCTCCTTGCGGGTCATTTATATCAAACAAGAAATCACAGTATTTATTCCATATTTCTTCGTTACCACTATCTGCCATTACCATTTTTTTGAAAATGGTGTCTATGATATCTGTATAATTGACGCGTGTACGGTAATAAGCAATGGCTACTTTTAATAATTCTTTCTTTTCTTCCCATGGGATGCTTTTAGAAGCAAATATTTTAACCATGGTTTCATCTACCTTTGCTTGCTCACCCATTCGATCGTATAGGTCGCAAGCATAACGCAATGCTTCTGCATGATCTGGATTTATGCTCAGGGTCTTTTCAAAGCAAACGATGGATTTTTGCAAATTGTCAAACAGATTGTAGTAAACCGCTCCCTCTCTGTAATACAATTCCTCGTTCATCGGAAACTTTTGATGCAATGCCTTAAATGCTTCTTCTGTTCCTTCTATATCGCCACTCAATGCGATGGCAAAAATTTTCTCAAGGGTAAATTCTGGATTGATACCAATGCGTTTTTCCAACTGATTGTATGCCTGAATACTCTTTTTATAATCCCCCATCATGTAGTAGCATCTGCTAAGCATGTAAAAAGGATAATCCTTATCGGGAAATAAAGAGGTAAGCTTTTTGTAAATTTTTACCGCCTCTTTGTAATTCGACTGGTCGGTATAAATTTCGGCCAAACTGGTTTGGTAGTAATAGTTGTTGGGGTTGAGTTTGGTGGCCTTTTTTAGTTGGTCGATGCTGCGGACGGTATCTTGCTGAAGGGCATAAAGCGACGATAGTTGAAAAGCCACCGCTGCACTTTTGGGTTGTAGTTTGGCACAGGTTTCAAAACGATTTTGTGCCATGTTCAGGCTATCGGCGTGCATGTAGCACAAACCTTCCATAAACAAGCTGTCAAATTCGGTAGTATAAAACAAGCGTTCTGCTGTATGTTTGGCCGCCCAAACAGACGGCATACAACAGCAGAACATAAAAGCGATATATAGTAATTGTTTTTTCACTTTTTACCGGTATGTCCAAAACCCCCTTCGCCGCGTTCTGTTTCAGAAAGAGCATCTACCAAGCACCAAGAAGCGGTAGCATGTTGAGCAATCACCATTTGGCAAATGCGTTCGCCGTTTTCAATAACAAAAGGCTCGTTCGATAGGTTGATTAAAATAACTCCAATTTCGCCTCTGTAATCGGCATCAATGGTACCTGGTGTATTCAACACGGTAATGCCTTTTTTTAGCGCCAAACCGCTGCGTGGACGAATTTGTGCCTCGTAACCAGCGGGCAATTCAATGAACAAACCTGTTGGGATCAGTTTTCTCTCCAAAGGTTTTAACTCTACAGGTTCGCTTAAAAAAGCACGTAAATCCATGCCAGCCGATAGGTCGGTAGCGTATGCAGGCAACTCGTTGTTGCTTTTGTTGATAATAGGAATCTGAATCATGTAATGAAACAATTATACAATAATACTACAAAAATAACTGATATTGCCGATATTTCCTAATGCAAAAAGAATTCTATTTTATAAAAAATCCTAACTCCGCACGACAATCCGCAAAATCGTTGTACCTTTGCATCCGATTAAACGATTCAACCATTCAGCCATGACCTTCTTAACCTCTGGAAATATCCTATTGATTGGGTCTATCCTCATCTTTTGTAGTATTTTGATTACCAAAGCAGGCGGTAGATTTGGTATCCCTGCCTTGTTGCTATTCTTGTTGGCTGGTATGTTGTTTGGAGTAGATGGAGCAGGTATTGTCTTTAATAACATTAGGCAAGCGCAATTTGTGGGTATGATAGCTCTTTGTATTATTTTGTTTACGGGCGGTATCGAAACACAATACAAAGACATTAAACCAATATTGGCTCCAGGGTTGGTGCTTTCTACCTTGGGTGTCGTATTAACTACTGTTTTAACGGGTGGATTTATCTTTTTACTATCAGAATGGAAAACCTTTCCCTTGACATTGCCTTTAGTTAGTTGTTTTTTACTAGCAGCTACTATGTCTTCTACCGACTCGGCATCGGTATTTAATATCCTCAGAACCAAAAATATTCGTTTAAAGAATAACCTACAACCCATGCTCGAGTTGGAGAGTGGTAGTAACGACCCTATGGCCTATATTTTAACCATTGTGTTGATACAATTGGCGGCTACCTTTTTGGGTCAAAATGCAGCCGATATCTCATCGTCCGATATGATAATCAATGCTACGGTTGTTTTGATTCAGCAATTTTCATTGGGCGTACTATTAGGAGCAAGCGTGGGAATAGCTGGCGTTTGGGTATTGAATAAAATAGAACTGAAAAATGTGCCACTTAACTCTATTATGTTGTTAAGTCTGGTATTTTTTACTTTCTCCTTTACCGATATGTTGGGAGGCAATGGTTATTTGGCAGTTTATTTGGCAGGCATCATTATTGGTAACCACAAAATTCCTAATCGCAAGCAAATATCATCTTTCTTTGATAGTTTAACCTGGATTGTGCAAATTGGTATGTTCTTGGTGTTGGGTTTGCTTATTAGTCCGTCATCTATGTTACAGTCTGCGCTTCCTGCAGCGGCCATTGCGTTGTTTATGATTTTTTTAGGCAGACCCTTGTCTGTTTTTGCATCATTACTCCCATTTACCAAAATGGGAAATTCTTCTAAAATGTTTATATCATGGGTAGGATTGCGTGGGGCAGTACCCATCATCTTTGCCATGTATCCAGTGGTAGAAGGCATCCCTGGTTCCGAGCAAATCTTTAACATTGTGTTTTTTATTACTTTGCTATCGCTTATTATTCAAGGAAGCAGCATTGGTTGGGTTGCCAAAAAACTCGATTTGGTATTGCCACCCGAAAAAGAAAAGCAATTTGATCTTGACCTGCCCGAAGAAGCAGGTGAATTGCGCGAGATGACTCTTACTGCCGAAATCTTGGAAGAAAAAGGCAGAACCTTAAAAGACTTCCAAATGCCCAAAGGATTGTTGGTGATGTTCATCAAACGCAACGACCGATTCATTGTTCCCAACGGAACTTTTGAGTTGCGCGAAGGCGACCACATGCTGATTGTAGCCGGCTCCGATTACGACCAATAATGCCACTTTCGTGCTTTGTATGCAAAGAAAGCGCAATTTTCTATCCTATTTTCTTTAATATTTTATAAATTTGCGATTATAAAACGAACAATTATGGTACGCAAGTTTGATTTTATAGTTGTAGGCAGCGGTATTGCAGGCATGAGTTTTGCCTTAAAAGTTGCCAACAAAGGCAAAGTAGCCATTTTGTGCAAAACCAAATTGACCGAAGCCAATACCAATTTAGCACAAGGCGGTATCGCCTCAGTAACCAATGCAGCCACCGATAATTTTGATAAGCACGTAGCCGATACCCTGATAGCAGGCGACGGTATATGCGACGAGGCTGTGGTTCGTAAAGTAGTAGAAGATGCTCCCCGCGAGATTGCCGAGCTGGTAAACTGGGGTGTCGACTTTGACAAAGACGAGCAAGGCAACTTTGACCTACACAAAGAGGGTGGACACTCCGAGTTTCGTATTCTTCACCACAAAGACAGTACAGGAGCAGAAATCCAACGTTCGTTGGTAAAACGCATCCAACAACATCCCAATATCGATGTATTCGAAAACTACTTCGCCATCGAAATCATAACTCAACACCATTTAGGACAATTGGTAAAGCACACCACCCCTAACATTGAATGTTACGGTGTGTATGTGCTAAATCCTCGTACCCGCAGGGTGCATACTTTCCTATCTAAAGTTACCATGATGGCAACCGGTGGTATTGGTCAAATTTACCAAACCACCACCAATCCTAGCATTGCAACAGGCGATGGTATTGCCATGGTGTACCGTGCCAAGGGTAGGGTAAAAGACATGGAATTTGTACAATTTCACCCCACGTCGCTTTACAATCCCAACGAACATCCTTCGTTCTTAATTACCGAAGCGATGCGTGGATACGGAGCTGTATTGCGCACCCAAAAAGGGGTAGAGTTCATGCACAAGTACGATGTCCGTGGTTCGTTGGCTCCCCGTGATATTGTAGCACGCAGCATCGATACCGAAATGAAGCTGGCAGGTAGCGATTACGTTTACCTAGACGTTACCCACAAAGATGCCGAGCAAACCAAAGAGCACTTCCCCATGATTTACGACAAGTGCATGAGTCTTGGCATTGATATTACCAAACAATACATACCAGTAGTGCCCGCTGCTCACTATTTGTGCGGTGGCATTGTGGTAGACATGGATGCACGTACCTCTATCAACCATTTGTATGCAGCAGGCGAGTGTTCGTGTACAGGCTTGCACGGTGCCAACCGTTTGGCATCCAACTCGCTTATCGAAGCCATTGTGTATGCCGATGCTGCCGCAAAGCATGCCCTATCCATTATTGCAGATATTAAGCACAACGACCAAGTGCCTCTTTGGAACGACGAGGGTACTTCGCTCAACGAAGAAATGGTGCTTATTACCCAAAGCAAAAAAGAGGTGGGTCAAATTATGAGTAACTACGTAGGCATTGTGCGTTCTAACTTGCGCTTAAAACGTGCATTTGACCGTTTAGAAATCCTTTATAAAGAAACAGAAGACCTCTTTGATCGTTCGGTGGTAACCAAAGATATTTGCGAGCTACGCAACATCATCAACACCGCCTATTTGGTCATTAAAATGGCCATGGAACGCAAAGAAAGCCGTGGGTTGCATTGCACCATCGACTACCCCGATAAAATCGATTAAACAACCACTTAGGGCAATTACCCGAACTTTCTTCTGAAAGATACCTGAGCCGGTCCCTGAGCTGGTCGAAGGGTGGAACATATATAACAAAAAAACCTCACTTGAAGTGAGGTTTTTTCTTTTTTGCATAATACTATCTACAGAAATGTTTTTGATAACAGAAGCTATAGCCTAACATGATTTCGTGCGTACCGTAGTTTTGGGTAACTAGGTTGTTGAGGTCAAGGCTAAAGGCATAACCCAATTGGAATTGACCAATGCGGAAACCACACATAGGCATCAATACCATGGCTTGAATGTTGTTGGGGTTCCAGCTGTGACGGTACGATGCTTGTACCCAATATCCCCAATCCTTGTCTACATCGTGACCAAATTTAAGGTTCAAGTCCATGTTCAATTCTAGGTGTTGGTTCAATTTTAACATGGCCATGGGTTCTAGGTATTTATCTTTACGAGCACCCAAGTCGAAGGTATAACCACCAAACAAGAAACCAGTAAACGGAGCAGGCATTTCTTTGTCGCCATAAATATCGGCAGCCAATGGAATGATGTTGGTCAACGACAAACCTACAAAACCACCGTACGATTTGTAGTACACACCAAAGTTAGCATTGGGCAAGAAACCATCTGTGTTATTAAAAGCGATATCTTGCGATGCAGATGGGTCGTCTATAAACAAATCGTTATTGATGTAGAAATAAGCAAATTTAAACGATACACCAAACGATAGCTGACGGTCGTATGATACCTTTTTAGAGTATCTTCTGCCACTGGTAAGTGGAATGTGGTAAGCAAAGGTTGCTTGACCACCTGCCTTGTTGGTGTAACCATTGCGGTCGTGGTAAATGTATGCACCAATACCTACGTTTTTCCAAACGCGTGTTTTAAACGATAGCAATTGGGTCATCGGAAAATCTTCCATACCGGTCCATTGCATTTTATTGCTTACCATTAAGTGCGAACATGGTTCTGCGCCCGCCAAAGCAGGATTCACTAAATAGTAGTTAAAATGATACTGATTGTATATCAACTCTTCTTGCGCAGTAGCCTTACCTACTGCCAATAGGGCTAATAAAACGACGCATACGTACTTTTTCATGTTGTAAAGATAGTATTTTATTTAGGTTATTTACAAATTTATACAGCCTGTTGCTGGTTTTTTAACGTTTCAAGATAAAGTGACCCGAGTATTGTTTTCTAATTTCTTCTACGGTAATTAGGTACCAATAATCGTCGCTAGGCATTTGGTGGCCATTGTAATTGCCATCCCATCCTTTCCAAGCGGTAGGGTCGTTGGCGGTTTCGCTGAACGAACCGGTGCGGTATTCGTACAAGCGACGGCCATAACGGTCGTAAATTTCTACAATCCAAGAGGTGTAGGCATCCAACCCTTCAACGGTCCAGTATTCTGTTTCTGGGTCTCCTTCGCCGTTAGGCGAGAAGAATTTTTTAGGAATAACAGGAATAGGACTAATCTCAAATGTGTCGCTGTTTTCGCATCCCCATTCGTTGGTAATGTACAAACGGTGGTAACCAATTGGAATACCCGAAATTACTACTGGCGAATTTTCGTAGATATTGTCAATGTCGTCTACGCGGAATGTTGGCCATTGGGTTTGGTCGTCTGCAACGGCTGTAATTTGGCGTACATCTGTTTCTTCTATCGATACAATAACGGGTTTTGGATGAACCGTTACTTTGGTTTCTTTAGTAGCCGAACATGTTTTTAGTTTGGTTTCAATAAACACACTGTAGGTTATGTCTTGTTTGGGCGATGCCGTAGGTTGTTGAATGGTATTATCGCTTAGTCCATTGTTTGGCGACCATTTATAGGTGTAATCACCATTGGCATCCAATTCCAATTTAACATCTTCTCCTTCGCAAATTTCAAAATCTTGGATAGAAGCAATAATGCCTTCTTCTACCATAATTTCTACGGTTTTAGTAGCGGTACAAAGTGCTACTACCTCTGCTTGATAGGTAAGCTTACCTGTTAGCGTAGGAGAAATTTCTGTGCCAAAAATGGTGTTAGTTCCTTCTACCGACTCGCTAGTATTGCCAGTAACTTCGGCGCCATTTAAGGTCCATTTTTTAGAGGTTACTTCGGCTGCCTTGTCAGAAGGCATAGTAATCAACAAGGTTGTTGGGTTGTCTTGGCAAATGGTGCTTTCGGTTGCACTAACGCTAAATTGAGGTGCTCCTGCTACCCAAAAATCAACAGGTGCTGAGGTTACAGTACAGGTACCATTGGTAACGGTAAGTTGGAATCCGTAGTTACCTGCTTGTTCAAATGTATGTTGTTTAAGACCAGTTGCACTTGTTGTATTGAAGTCGTCGTATGAATTTCGAATGCTGATACCATCTGTATAGGTTGCTTCCCATTCAAATGTTGATGAGCTAGGAATGATTACATCTGGATTGCTATAATCAATTTGAACAGTGCTGGTATCACCGTGGCAGATGTTATCTCTGGTAATAGTCAATATTACATTTGGTTTTTTGTCAACAGTAATGGTAATGGTTCCTTCGCCATCGCAAGCACCATTGGTTACTTCTGCTTTGTAGGTGGTGTTTTCTGTTAGAGCCTCAGTGTCAGAGAATACAGGACCAGTCACGCCAGTTATTTCTGTTCCGTTTTTGTACCACTTGTATGTTTCAGAACTGCTGTTATTTACAGGTCTGTTGGCAGTAATGGTTACTTTGGTGCCTTCGCAAACGGTATTGTTGGTAGCATTAGATGTTAGTGGAACATCCATGCTAGAACCAATGTTAACGGTAGCAGTTGCTGTTTTGCCGCAATTATCAGGGTCGCCAAAGGTAACGGTATAGGTTACCGATGTAGCAGAGCCGTGCGGACCGTTGTCTGTATAGGTGTATTCGGTACCACTAAAGTTTGTTTCGGTTTTTAGTATGGTATTGCCTTTCTTAATAACCAAATCGCCTATACCTTCCATGTTAGTTAGGGTAAGAGTTACAGCAGGAGCTGCTAAACAGACATCAGTTGGTGCCGATAGGGTAAAGTCAGTGTTTTCAGATATTTGGGCAAATATAAATTCATCGGTCTTAGGACACAATGTTGGGCTTTCTGAAACAATGCGCATCCTAAAATTGGTAGGTGCATCAGCTGGAATAATGAATATCATGTCTTCATAATCTCCAGTTGTACCAAGGTTTTCTACCACATTCCCTTCGTCGTCAATAACATACCATGTATATACCATAGTAGGATCTGCTTCTCCACCATCTACAGGGCCAATACTTTGTCTGTATCCAGCAGGAAGTTCGTTTCTACATAGAAAAACAAGTGGGTCATCCACTTCTTCCAATCCAAGAGATTGAGCATATAAGGTAACTTTTACGGCAGTTCTTTCACTTTCGCAGTAGGTTTCAGTATCACCGTCTTGGTCGTAAGAAACGTAGTAAGTTCTAGTTGGGTTTGTTTCGTCGTATTGGCTTACGTCAATATTTTGAGCTTCTGTAGCACTAAGTGGAGTTCCTCCAGTTTCAGTTGTGTACCAGTAATAGGTACCAGTAGTGCTACGGTTGGTAATTAAGGTATTTAAGTCCAATTTGGTGGTACTAGGACAAGCCGCATAGTCGTCTGTTTCTGGCGCAGGCGATGCGGTACATTCGCATTCGTAAGTAATCTTAATGGGATCAGATACGGCTGTTAGTGCTCGGCAACCTGTGCCAGGTTGTCCGCTTGCAGCAGAAGCTTCAACAGCTGCTTGGGTAGCACCTACCCATACACGATAATATAAGCCATTTTGGTATTGTGTTGGGTCTACGTCTATGGTTATAGAATGGTCTGTGCTAGCTGCTGCTGCTACAGGACTCCAAGGACCCGTTTCTGATGTTGATGTTTGGAAGAAATAGTATGGCGTATCAAAAAATTCTGTCAAATCGTAAACAGCTGATGCTTCTAAGAGCACTTTCACATTGCTGCCTTGACCACATACAGTTACAATTGGTTTGTAAGCATTGTCAGAGTAAATCTGAATTTCGGGGCGACATGCGCTAAATACAATATCGTCTACACCAATGTCGTTACCAATAAGATTTCCATCTTGATTTAAGGTTCCTTGGTAATTATTTCGGATGGAAACAACAAATGTAGTATAGTCGCCCGAGTTAAACGAACGTCCGTATTGCCCCCAATCGCTGCCAGGACCTAAATCGCCAGTAGGAATCTTAAAGAATTCGTAATCGGGTTGTCCTGTTTTTTTACCTACTACCGATAGGGTGGCATTAACGGGTGCTTGTCCAGGTGTATTATCTACGTTGCATATAAAAGCAGAAAAGTCGTAAACGGTGTTGGAACATAAAGCGTCGTCATCTACCGTATAAGTAAATATTACTCCTGCTTCCGCGCCGCAATCTGCCAGGTAAAATCCATCTTTCGCAGCATTTTGTCCCATGCCTCCTTGTGATACGGGACGTTGTGTATTACCACCTTTAATATGGCTATTAGTCCAGTGACCTCCTTGCGATGGCACTTTTAGAATGGCATAACTACCATTGGGGAATGTTCCACTTGCGTAACTATATGTAGTAATACCGCTATTTCTAAATTTACCTCTATTTGACCCCATAAGTTGAATAATATTATCATCTTCAAGGTCAAAGCTTTCTGTAAAGATAGGGGTTAAATCGCCTGCTTTTGCACAGCATATAACGGGCGTAATGGCCTGGTGTTGAGTAGTTGATCCTGAAACCAAAGGAGTATAAAGAATTTTAGTTCCTTTTTTTGCACGGTAGAACATTCTGTCTGTTACCAAAACTTGTATGTCTATTGCAGTTTCGTTAGGTATGGTTGTCCATGTTCTACCGTCTTCAGAGCTCTCCCAAACAACAGGTGCCGTAACGTTTTGCCCAATAGCAGATAGGGTGGTAATGTCGCCTGCGCATACTTCGTATCCTAAACTAGAAGCAACCATTTCTTCGCATGGTCCGGCTAAAGACGCCTCGGTAAAGGTAAATGTTTGTGAACCTTTGCCAGCGTGACTGGGGTTGTAGCTGAATGTGGCGCTACCTTGTGTAGAAGTGGCTTTAAAGGTCCATGTGTTGGTGGTTATACTGTTGTTAAATTGTGGCCATTCAGGTCCGGCACCGTTCACGTTGGCAAAACCGCTAAAACCTCTTTTTAACTGAATGTCGTTACCAGAGAATTTACCTTTTAAGGTAAACGTGTAGGTTTGGCCTATAACAAGGTTGTCGAACGTGAAAGTAAGTAGGTTTAGGTCTAAACCATCTTTATAATTATTATCAGGACTATAATAACCAAACTCAGCCACTCCATCTTTGATGTGATATTCTCCTTTTTGACCAGAAACATTACTTGCGCTAAATGCGTATTTTGTAGTAATACTTGTAATAAATGGTGAGGCAGTGGCTGTTTCGTCTAGGGTAAAATAGGTTTCGGTTACGTCCTCATTGGGGGTAAATTTTATGGTGGAAGTCATGTTAACCTGCGCACCCCATGCAGTGGCAACGCCAAAAAACAAGATGAATAAAGTGAAGAGTAAAGATAAGGCTCTTTTTGTCATAATATGTGTTGTTTAAGGTTTACAAATAGATTTCCTTTGGCTACTATAAGCCAATAATCGGGCAAATTTACTACTTTTTTCGTAAATACGAACAATACTAGTACCTTATTAACACAAAATCAGTACAAAATATTGTGTTTGTTGATAAAAACACAGCATAAATAGGCGGCAATACGCCTAAAAATTGTAAATTTGTTACCTTGAATTTGTAAACAAGAAGAATGCTCAGTTAGTCGATTAATCGGTTGGTCGATTAGTCGGAGCAAAGCGACTTAACTATGGCAAAACAGGCAGAAACGCCTATGATGGCGCACTTTTACGAGATGAAAAAGCAACACCCCGATGCGGTGCTGCTGTATCGTTGTGGCGACTTTTACGAAACCTATGGCGAAGATGCCGTGTTGGCCTCTCAGGTGTTGGGCATTTCGCTTACTTACCGCAGCAAAAACTCGCCCAATCCCATTAGCATGGCAGGTTTCCCCTTTCATGCGCTCGATAATTACCTGCCTAAACTGGTGCGTGCAGGGCATCGTGTGGCCATTTGCGACCAGTTGGAAGACCCTAAACTTTGCAAAACTAAGCTGGTAAAACGTGGCATTACCGAGTTGGTAACCCCAGGTATATCGTACAACGATCAGTTGCTCGATAACAAATCCAACAACTTTTTGTGCGCCTTGCACGTGCAAAAAAGTTCGGTGGGAGCGGCCTTTTTAGATATATCGACCGGCGAATTTTTAGTAGCCCAAGGCGGCGAAGCCTATATTGCCAAGCTAATTAGCAGCTTTTCCCCCAAAGAAATTTTGTATGCTCCTGGCAAAGAGGCATGGGTCGATACCATGGCCGATTATAGCATCGCTCGTTTTAAAATGGACGATTGGATTTTTACACCCGATGCAGCCCAAGGCCGTTTGAGCAAGCAATTTGAAGTAAAAAACCTAAAAGGATTTGGTATAGACGGTATGACCGAGGCCATTGTGGCAGCCGGAGCCGTATTGTTCTACCTAGACCAAACCCAACACTTCCAAACGGCACACATTAGCCGCATTGCCCGTGTTGCCGAAAATAATTTTGTATGGCTCGATAAATTTACCATTCGCAACTTAGAACTTTTTGGCAGCAACTACAGCGATGGCAAAAACTTTGTCGATGTGTTAGACCATACCCAAACCCCCATGGGCGCGCGTTTGTTGCGTCGTTGGGTGGCCTTCCCTTTAAAAAACGTGGCAGACATTGTGGCTAGACAAGAAATGGTCGAAGCCTTTTTCCGCGAACCCGAACTAAAAGATGCCTTGTTGCGCCAGTTGCCCCTCATTGGCGATATGGAGCGTTTGGTATCGAAAGTATCGGCAGGACGCATCAACCCACGCGAGGTGGTGCAACTCAAAACCGCCTTGTTTGCCATTGAACACATACAAGCTTTGTGCAGTTCGTCGTCGTGCGATGCTTTGCGCGATATGGGCGATAAACTACACCTATGTGCCGATATTCGCAACCAAATTGACCAATGGGTAGAGCTGGATCCGCCCATGGCTGTAAACAGGGGTGGTGTTATTAAAGCAGGCATCGATGCCGAATTGGACGAGTACCGTCGATTGGCGTATTCGGGCAAAGATTATTTGCTGCAAATGCAACAACGCGAGGCAGAGGCAACGGGTATTAGTAGCCTGAAAATCAGTTACAACAATGTGTTTGGTTACTACATTGAGGTGCGCAATACCCACAAAGAATCAGTTCCCGAAACCTGGATTCGCAAGCAAACCTTGGTTAATGCCGAACGCTACATTACCCCCGAACTCAAAGAGTACGAAGAAAAAATATTGGGTGCCGAAGAGCGCATTCTTATCATCGAAAACCGCTTGTTCCAAGAGCTATTGATGCAGCTGTTGGGTTGCACGCAAGCCTTGCAGGCCGATGCCGAAATCATCGCCCAAATGGATGTGCTGTGCAATTTTGCCGTTATCGCCGTCCAAAATAAATACAACCGACCCGTTATTACCGATTCCGATGTGTTGGAAATTAAAGGCGGTCGTCACCCCGTTATTGAACAGCAATTGCCTGTGGGCGAGCCTTATATCCCCAACGATGTGTACTTGGATAGCTCGTCGCAACAAATCATCATCATAACCGGTCCTAACATGGCGGGTAAATCGGCCTTGCTAAGACAAACCGCCCTTATTACCCTAATGGCGCAGATAGGCAGTTTTGTGCCTGCCGATAGTGCACAAATTGGGGTGGTGGATAAAATCTTTACCCGTGTAGGAGCAGGCGATAACATTTCGATGGGCGAAAGTACCTTTATGGTAGAGATGAACGAGGCATCGAGCATCCTAAACAACCTATCCAATCGTAGTTTGGTCTTGTTCGATGAGTTGGGGCGTGGTACCTCTACTTACGATGGTATTTCGTTGGCGTGGGCCATTGTAGAGTACATACACGAGCACACAGCCCACAAAGCACGTACCTTGTTTGCTACCCACTACCACGAGCTAAACGAAATGGAAAAGAGTTTTGGACGCATCAAAAACTTCCACATTACCGTAAAAGAGGCAGGTGGCAAGGTTATTTTCTTGCGCAAGTTGGCGCCTGGAGGCAGCGAACACAGCTTTGGTATTCACGTGGCCAAGTTGGCGGGCATGCCCAAAAGCGTG
>JAEIGA010001046.1_pt1 | contig 41871 bp, 26 predicted proteins | sample 9270691 | NCBI WGS metagenome assembly JAEIGA01 (sample SAMN17057246, study PRJNA624740) | gut metagenome | biome: biome; isolation source: fecal sample | host: Bos grunniens | place: China: Xizang | collected 2019 | reverse complement strand
CGTCTTCATTTCTTCGGTAGCGCAAGCAGTGATGACATCTTCGATACCTTCATTCGTATTCCAAAGCGTCATAGAGTGGATCTGCAAACCTGTTGCGGGAGAGCCAGCGCCATACATTGCACCAATGCGGATGTCGCCACCAGCTTCATTTGTGCCACCCTTACAGCCCGTATCATTGGTAAGCTTAGCAAAAACACCATCGTCACCGATAGCCCAAGCTTCTGTACCATAATCACTGTACTTGAAGACAATAAGATATTCGGTAGCGGTTGTGGAAAGCTTCGTGGAGAGGGTGTTCTGACCACCACGAATGCCACTCGCCCACATCGCATCCATGCCACCTTCACCATCGGTCATAAGGCCGAGCTGGTTGGTTGCAGTACCCAACTGTAAGGAAACAAGTGCGCTAACCTTTGTGGGGTCCAAGTTCGTCACACGCATTGCGAGGACGAGCGCCTTACCCGATTCACGCGGATTCCAAACCGTGCCAGAGATGTACGAAGGCTTAGAACCAATCGTGAGCACGCCGTCAGAAATCGTATTACCGTTTTCATTCAGCGTATAATCGCCACTTGTGGCCGTACTCATGTCGGTCCATGTTGCCACGGGATCCGCTGCCCACATCCAGCCTGTAAATGCTGCCAGGGCAAGGGTCAGCAGGCCTTTTAAGTATGTGTATGATCGTTTCATATCACTGCTCCATGATTAGGGTTAATTGAAAGTCAGAAGTCGCCCTCCGCTAAAAAGGGCTTCTCCACGTTTCGCAAAGAGTGTAAACCTTTTAAAGAAGAAAGTCAAGGGGTTTGTGTGGAGTGGCTGCGCCACAGTGGCAAGTGGCAAGTGAAAAGTGGAAAGTGGGCGCAGGACTGCATGTGGTAATTAACGCAAGAGCGCTAATCTTACAAATCCTCGCACCTCGGCGCGAGGAGTGTTATGCTACGCATTCCACTCCCCGAGTATGACGGATTTGCGCTGCGCTTGCTTAAAAGATGCGCTCGCCGAGGAGGAAGGCATACGGCAAGTGGCGAGGGGGCGCCTTTCTAACTCAGGTACCAAGGACAGAGAGTGGGACGGCTAAAAGATTTTCACCAAAAGAAAGCACGTCTTTTCCTGAATAAAGTACAATGCCCGTGAAGGAGGTTTTTGCTAAATTTTCACTAAACCATTTTAAGTGCTTAAAGTCACTGGCCGTGACATCTCCAGCCTTTACTTCAATACCAAGCAACGCACCATCATCCCGTTCGACCATGAAGTCTATCTCGCGCTTTTTATTATCTCGATAATGTGTAATCTCATATGTGCCTTCCACACTCGCAATCGCTGCGATTTGTTGATAGACCCAACTTTCTATAAATTTTCCACTCTTTTGGGCATCCAAGTAGGTGTCTTCTTCGTTCCACCCCAAAATATTAGCCATCATTCCGGAGTCTGTCGCAATCCATTTGGGGCGTTTCCCAAGTTGATCATAATCGCTCTTTGTCCAAGCTGGAAGTTGGTCAAATAAGTAAAGCGCTTTCAAAGCTTCTAAATAATCTTGTACAGTCGCACGTGATAATGCACTTTTGGTTGCCAAGTCTTCCAATAAAAAAAACTGCGCAGAATGTGCAAATAATGCTTTCGCTAAAGATTGTAAGTGTTCCGTTTTACGAATCTCCGTGACATCACGAATGTCTTTTATAAGAACGTCATTCAAATAGTCTTTAAACCAATCACGTCGTTCTTTTTGTGTAAACATCAAGGGTTCAGGATAGCCCCCTTGAAATGCAATCTCAATAATTTTGCGTTTGTCCACATTCTCATATTCGTTGTTGAAATCGCGACAAAATGCACGTTTTAAAAAGGAGGGTGTATTCCCATTAATCTCACCCCACGCCAAAGGTCTCAGGCGTAGATGTCCCAAACGCCCAGCAAGCGAATCGGTTATCGCCTTAGCAAATTGCAAATTTGAGCTTCCTGTTAAAAGATACTGTCCTTTTGCATTGTCATTATCAAGAATAATTTTAATCGCATTTAGTAATTCTGGGGCTTTTTGAACCTCATCAATAACAAGCGTCTCCCCTACTTCATGTTTTACAAATCCATTTGGATCTGTCAGCGCAACCTCTCGCACATTCCGTGCATCCAAAGTATAACGACGACATTTTGAAATCTGTATACTATTGACCAATGTTGATTTACCCACCTGACGCGCCCCTGTCAAATGAACACCTCGACGATAGGTCAGTTTATTCATCAACTCTTCTTCAAGCCATCTTTTAATCATCCCGCACCTCTTAAATTTTAAATGCATAATCCTATAGTAATAAAAATCGTGGAAAATGTAAAGTAGAAGGCGTGGAAAATGTAAAGTAGAAAGCGTGGAAAATATAAAGTAGGAGTGGCAGAAGCACAGTGGCAAGTGGAAAGTGGCAAGTGGGCGCCTGTGGCGCAGGACTGCATGTGGTAATTAACGCAAGAGCGCTAATCTTACAAATCCGCTCACCTCGGCGCGAGGAGTGTTATGCTACGCATTCCACTCCCCGAGGATGACGGATTTGCGCTGCGCTTGCTTAAAAGATGCGCTCACCGAGGAGGAAGGCATACGGCGAGTGGCGGCGGCTGCGCCCTAATTCATCATTCATTATTCATCATTGGAGCAGCAAGTGTTTTCACTAAAAAGCTGATGTAGTAAAAGGGCACGGTCAGCAGTTTTTGTTCAGCGTTATAGCTGTAGTGATTCTTTGACACCTTTATCGCATACGCGAATTTATTATGATTGGCAAATTTTTCTAGAGAATTAAGGCTGCCTCTTCCCTTTTTAACATCCATTGGGAAGACTTGGTTATCTGAGGCTAGGATGAACTCTAATTCGGCTGTCGCTTTGCCTCGCCAATAGAAGAGTTTAACGTCATTTGCAACCAGTTCATTCGCGACAAAATTTTCATAGAAGATGCCAGACAACGTGTTTTCTCCTTCATTGGAGACAAAGGACGAGGGGTTCACGCCGCTTTGATAAGAAAACATTCCAATGTCTGCTAAGAAAATTCTAAAATTACTGTCGCAGTCTTCAAGTAAGGGCAAGGTAATATGCTCTTTTAATTGAAATGAACGATGGATAATGTGAGCCATCTCAAGCCATTGAATGGCCATCGCATAGTCTCGCGTTTTTGCTTTCGCTTCAAGAAGGCCTGGTGAAAAATTCTTATTCTCTTTATTTAATTCTTTATAGATGTTTTGAAAAAGCGTTCTTGAGCGTAAGATGGACTCTCGACTCGCTTGGTAGAGTTCCATATCCGCTAAATAGTTATCATAGAGTTCCTTTAGAATCGCCCTTGTCTCCAACAGATTACCACGTATCAGGTACGCCTCTACTGCTTCAGGCATGCCGCCAACTAACAAATATTTTTGAACTGCTTCAAGTGCCAACTGATGAATTTCAGGAGATAATTCGGCACGCGTTTCAAACGCTGCTTTGAGCTTTGAATAGAGTCGTTCATTGCTATTGATTAAAAACTCATCAAAGGTCATTGGGTAGATGGTCAACTGCTGAATCTTCCCAACTGGAAAGAGGAATTTTTCACTTCCCCCACCCCTCTTATGCAATTCGCGTTGGATTTTGATTCGCACCATCGATCCCGTTGCAATCACCGGAATCTCCCGTGCATCTTGGCAAAAGTATTTTAACGCAGAGATGATGTTCGGACACTCTTGAACCTCATCAAAGATTAAAAGTGTCTGATCTGAAATGGACTGATTACTCCACAGTTCAAGGAAATCAATAATCTTTTTTGCATTCGCGGTTGTTTGACAAAAGCTCCGCACCTCATCATGCGCCTTAAAGTCTACATAGACATAGCGCTTCTTGTAATACGTCTCGGCAAAAAGCGTCTTAACCAAATAAGTTTTACCCACTTGGCGTGCACCCCAAACAATTAAGGGTTTCTTATTAAGATTCTCTTTCCAAACGACGAGATCATTCAACGCATTACGAAACATAACAAAAGCCCTTTAAATCAGTCTTGTTGCCAAGCATTATACCATAACTTGCACCAAATGAGGGTATTTTTAGAGGCATAACTTGCACCAAATGAGGGTGTTTTTAGAGGCGTAACTTGCACCAAATAGGGTGTTTCGCTCGCGAAGCTCGCTATAGTAGCAAGTGGGCGCTGCGCGCAGGACTGCAGGTGGTAATTAACGCAAGAGCGCTAATCTTACAAATCCGCGCACCTCGGCGCGAGGAGTGTTATGCTACGCATTCCACTCCCCGAGGATGACGGATTTGCGCTGCGCTTGCTTAAAAGATGCGCTCGCGATGCACGCTTTTAGTGGCGAGTGGGGTGTGGCGCAGGAGGGGAGGGTGAAGGAAGCAGTAAAGGTGCTCAGGCTCTTAGTTTGTCGATGTCGTCAAAGGCGTTTTGCAGGTCTTCGCTGTGGTAGCGTTCGTACATATCGTAAATCTTATCAGACACCGATTCTTTATCCCACTGAGCTAAAACTTGATTCGCAGTCATCCCCTTAAATGCTGCGTAATGTTCAATTAGGTAAATGAAAAACGCCGTCTTTTTATCAAGTTCGTTCACGTTAATCTCTCCTGATGTAAAGCGAGGTTCGGGGGTTGCCCGTGATTTGTTCATTTTCCCACATGTCAAAGATGCCAATCGGGCTTAATTCCCACATGGCAAGTTTTGGATTCCGAAGCATTTGATAGGTTTCAGAGTCAAAAAACTTACGAAGGGCCACGTGTGACGTGAAACCATACTTATTACAAATCAACCGCACCACTTCTCGGTCGTAGTACTCTAAAATTAACACCATCTCGTCATTAATGTTCATTTTCAATCGCCCCCTGAAATGTTAATAATTGGAGTGCCGCTTCTGTCTTAAACGCATATTGATCATGAAGCAACTGCGGCAAGAGTCGCCGCACGGCTTCTGCAGAGGTGTAGACCTTCGCCATAAATAATCGGATCACTGGCATTGTTCGGTCGTTTGCCACAGGCCCAATCACCACATCCCATTTCGCGTCTTCTCCCCTGCCCGAACGATTCTCCGCAACAAAATCCAGCCACCTTTTATTTGCTTTCTCAAAGCGTAATACCGTCAATGTAGCAAGCTTCGCCTCATCAAAATCATACACCGTTACGACAGGACGCCCCTCTCCTCTGCGAGCCGTAGTTAACTGCGCCCACCGTTCCGCTTGCTCAAAACTTGAAGTTAGATAAAACCCGGTCCCAAAATCCAACCTCCGGTCTGAAAGTAAAATTTGAGGATTCTTTACCACCACATTACTACCATGATAAAGTTTCATTTTAAACCTCCGCCCTCATACATTCCATCACTACATTAAATTATACATAAATTTCAGTTCCTTTTCACCCTCTCATAAAAATTATTCGGGAGCACGGAGTCACAGTAGCAAGTGGGCACCTGCGACGCAGGACTGCAGGTGGTAATTAACGCAAGAGCGCTAATCTTACAAATCCGCGCACCTCGGCGCGAGGAGTGTTATGTTACGCATTCCACTCCCCGAGGATGACGGATTTGCGCTGCACTTGCTTAAAAGATGCGCTCGCAGAGGAGGAAAGCATACGGCAAGTGGCTGCGCCACAGTGGCAAGTGGGCGCCTGTGGCGCAGGACTGCATGTGCTCAGCCTCGCCACGGGCTGAAGCCCGATGAACGGGCGGAGCGCAGCGCGCTCCTTCTGACATGCACCTGCGTGGGAGGCTCGAGCTGCGCTCCTTCTGACATGCGCCGAGGAGAAAGGCGTACGGCGGGGGCGGGGGCCTGCAGACATGCGCACTGCGTGGAGGCTCGAGGCGAGTGGATAAGACGACTATGAGCGGGTAATGTGTGTCAGAAGCGAGGGGCGAAGGCCCGAGTGCCCGTTGATCGGACCTCGCGTCCGTGGTGAGCCCCTACTCTCTCGGTGGCGAGGGGATGTTGCAGGCGATTTTAGCGATAACTTCTTTGAGTCCGCCGCCAGCATGGCATCTTTTGTAGAGTTCGCCTGCGGAGGCTTGGGCTGGATCGAAGACAAAAGGTGTGAGATAGAGGATGCGGCCTTGTGCACAAAATGCTTCCATCTCTACGCCTGGATGCCAGTAGGGTGAGATGCCCTGTGGCAGAAGGACGATGAGTGAGCCTCCTTTTTTAAGAATGGTACTCTGCACGGCTTTCTCACAGGGGCTCATAAAGGTACCGATGCCTACGCCTGAGGCAGTAAGCGATGCGGCGGCTTTTTGCCAATCCTCCCAAAGGGGTGAGCCTGGTTGAATTTTACGCGAGCATTCCACGGCAAGGATGGTGGGATATTTGACAAGGGCAAGATTACCATAATACCACCATTGTGTGCCGTCTTTCGCGCGATAGGTACGGCGCTTACAGAAGTCGGAGGTCTTTCTACGATGCGCACGGAAGGGATTGTCATCGATGTACTGTCGCATACGACGCGTAGCCTCTGGCGTAAAGGCGATTGAGTCATCCCAAGAAGGATTAAGGGGTTGGAAGTCTGTAGGTCCGTGAATTTGATGGTAGGCTTCTGTCAGGAAGGCGATGCACTTTTCCACCACGATGATGAGATTCGTGCGTTTCGCTGTGGGGAGTCTATTCAGGTAAATGAGCAGATGAATGTGATTCGGCATGAGGATAAAGCGCCGAACCGAAACCCCGCCTTTAAAGTACTGTTGTAAACGCTTCGTAATCACATCGGCGAAGGGTGCTGTAAGTGGAGTGTAAGTGATGCCGAGCTTTGTATTAGGGGCTAAAACAGAAAGTGGCTCGGCCTGCGGATGCATCTTCAACGTCACCATATAGGCGCGCGCCTTTGTGTAATCGTAATTTGATAAGCGATAGCGTTTCTCCTGCATAAGTGTATTTTAACATATCCACCTATGGGAAAACAAGAAGCCTCACCACGGGCTAAAGCCCGATGAACGGACGGAGCGCAGCGCGCTCCGTCTGACAGCACTGCATGTGGGGTGAGGTGAAAGAAGTAAGAAGGGGAGAGAGATGTGGGGGCTAACTTCGCCCCCACGCCCCGAAGGCAGGACTGAGTCCTGCACGCGGCGCATCCTGCGGATGCTTTTAGTAGTGCTGACGTGAGTGGGCGCTACGCGCTGGAAGGAGTGAGGAGGATGAGATGTGGGGACGCTTTAGGGCCAGAAGATTTTGGAGGCGGGGCTGAGGCGAATGGTGTCGGGGGTGGGGAGGGTTTTGAAGCGCGCGAGCATTTCATCAAGGGTGTCGCCGCCGAGTTTTTCCATAAGGGCGGTGGCGAGTTCGATGAGGACGACGCTTTCAATGACGACACAGGCGCGGGGCACTGGACAGGTGTCGGAGCGTTCGTAGGTCGTGGTGGCGGCTTCGCCCGTGGCGAGGTCGATGCTCTTCTGCGGAATAATCGTGGTGGGGATCGGCTTCATCGCCACACGCAGACGGAGGGGCTGCCCCGTGGTCATGCCCGCTTCAAGGCCGCCGCAACGATTGGTGGGGCGGATAATCGCGCCCGTTTCATCACGAACGATGGGGTCGTGCAGTTCGCTGCCAGGGGTGGCGGCACCAGTAAAGGCATCGCCGATTTCCACGCCTTTAATGGCATTGACCGACATCACCGCAGCGGCAAGGCGCGCATCTAAGCGACGGTCGGGGGTGACATAGGAACCGAGCCCCACAGGAAGGCCTGTCACTTCAAGGGCGATGACACCACCGAGGGTTTCGCCTTTGCTTTTCGCGATATGGATGGTATTTGTGTAGGCGTCTTCTTGCGCCTGAGAGGGAGCGCGGCTTTCGGAGGTTTCTGCAAAGGCGAAGGCTTCGGCTTCTGTGACCTTCGCTTCAGGCACTGCGCCGAGGGAGGCGACATACGAGCGCGCCTTGATGCCAAAGGCGGCCAAGAACTGGCGCGCAATGGCACCCACGGCGACACGACAGGCGGTTTCACGCGCACTGGAGCGTTCCAACGCCTGGCGGATATCATTAAAGCCATACTTCACACACGCAGCGAGGTCTGCATGGCCAGGGCGTGCGGTGGTGTAAGCAGGGACCTCCCTGCCCTTCCATGCGGCGTGGTCTTTATTTACAATCTGCAAAGCAATCGGCGCCCCCGTGGTGAGACCCTGCATAACCCCTGCGAGGATTTCGGCGCGGTCCATTTCAATCGCCATACGCCCACCCGCGCCAGCTTTTAATTGGCGCTTGGCAAGGTCGGCGGCGAGCATCTCTGCATCCAACGGCAGTCCTGCGGGGACCCCTTCCACAATAACACTTAAACACGGGCCGTGAGATTCACCTGCAGAGAGATAACGGAAAGCCATTTTTAACATCGCCTTTCTTAACGAAACAACATCCAACACCACGCCACAATCACCAATAGGGTGAAGAGAACCCGGACGGCCTTACGCCGTGCCGGGTTTGAGATTTCAATAAAACGTTCGCACAGTAAGCGCCAAAGCATGGCTTACTTACCCTCAAGCGCCTTCAAACGCGCTTCGAGATCGGCAATCTTTGCCTTCTGCTTCTCAACCTGACGGCCGATGAGCAGCGACTGTGCGAAGGCACGCTTCGGCATCGCGGGCGTACCGAGGACATATTCCCCTTCGGGGACATCTTCCTTCACGCCAGACTGCGGGCCGACCTGGGCGCGTTCATGCACCGTGAGGTGACCTGCAATGCCTGCCTGCGACCAGATGAGGGCGCCGGTTTCAATCTTTGCCGAGCCAGCGATACCTGCCTGAGCAATGATGCCCACGAAGGGTGCAATCTGGACATTGTGGCCAATCTGCACGAGATTATCAATCTTCACGCAGTCCCCGATGCGGGTGCGGCCAAAGCGCGCACGGTCAACGCAGGTATTCGAGCCAATTTCCACGTCATTGCCGATTTCCACGATGCCAATCTGCGGCACCTTGGTAATCACGGGGCCCTGGGCACCGATTTCAACGGCATACCCATAACCATCCGAGCCGATTTTCACGCCGGCATGGAGGATCACGCGGTCACCCAAGACGCACGATTCGCGCACATTCACCTGAGGATAGAGGTGGCAGTCCTTACCAATCTTCACATCCTGAGCGATAAAGACGAGACCATCGATGACGGTATTGTCGCCAATCACCACGCCATCTTCAATCACCGTGTGCGGGCCGATGTAGACATTCTTGCCGAGGGTCACGTTCTCACCAATGACGGCAGTCACGTGGATGCCCGGTTCGCGGACGACTGGCTTGGGACCAAAAATCGGCGCGAGCGAAGCAAAGGCCTTATTCGGATCCTCCACACGGATGAGCGAGGCCTTGGTTTCACCAGCATAGTCCATCGCCACCAACACCGCAGAGGCGGCAGTATCCTTCATCTGCGAGGCGTATTTTTGGTTGGCCAAGAAGGAGATATCCCCCTTACGCGCCTCCAAGAGCGAGGCCATTGCGCAGATTTCGATATCAGCATTTTCAGCATCAATGGTGCCGTTTACGGCTTTCGCAACATCAGCGAGTTTCATTGGCCACTCCTTATGCTTCGGGAGATTCAGGTTCTGCGGGGACTTCGGGGGCGGGTTCCGCCACGACTTCAGCAGGGGCTTCAGCGACTTCAGCGGGCGCTTCGGTCACCTCTTCAGCGGCGGGGGCGGCTTCAGCCTTTTTGGATTCGACGCCAGCGGCTTCACGTTCGCGCTTCATCTCCTCGGGGAGCTTACGGAAGCGGGGATTTGCCTCGGGCATTGCGAGCACGCCATTGTAGTATTCCACAATGTGGCCCTTCGAGAACAAGAAGGCGATCTGGCGTGCCACAATATTGATATCCATGTCAGCCAACGTCTCACGCAACGCGGTCATCAATTCAACACGCGTGCAGAGCGGGTGTTCAGCCACGTACTTCAGCGCTTCAGCCAGTTCGCGGACGACGTGCTCTGCGGTGAAGGGCGTGGGGATCATATTTGCCACGAATTCAGGACCGCGGGCATCATTCGCACGGAAGAGCGTGAACTTACGATGACGGAAGGCGCCACGCAGTGCGAAGAAGAGCGAACGCGGATAACGCTGTTCGTCACGGAGCGTATTCTTCAAGAGCAATTTGAGTGCCAAAGAGGGCGACTGTTGCGCCACCGAAACCGGCACGCAGACATGCTTCGCAGAAGCCACCAAGGTCGGCAAGATATCGCGACGGAAAATCGCTTCAGCCTGGTCACGATTATACGCGGGGCGCACATCTGCGGCGGGAGCTGCTTCCTCACCTTCAGCGGCAGGAGCCACTTCAGCTTCAGCCTGCTTCAATTTGTAGACGGTGCGCTTCGTTTCGGTCTGCTTCCATGCTTCGACCGATTCGGGGTCACGGCACATCTCGACCGTGCGCAGATAATCCTTTTCGGACATCCCAGCGCGTGCGGCGAGTTCAGCCACGCGATGCTTGTAATTGTGGTGGTTCGGTGCGCCGACCCATTCACCCGTAATCGTGCACTTTGCCACGCAGGGGAAGGTGCCAGAGGGTGCTTCACAAGCCTCTTCAGTGATATCAAAGACATCACCCAAGTGAGCCGACATCACGTGTGCCACGACATCCGCTTCACTCAAAGCCACGAAACCGCACGTCTTACACGACCAGAAAATGGTGTCCGTTTCGGGCTTCGCCTCGAAACGTGCCAAGCAAGCCTGCGGATTATCCAAGAAGAGATTCACAAACTTCTTCACGGGATAGGCCATATGCGTGGCCTGCAGCGTCTTGATAATCATGCCCAAGTTCTTTTGATTGGGCAAAATTCGCAACTCTGCATCCAACGGCTTCACGAACTCACGGCGTTGGAAGGGGCGATCGGTGCGGGGCTGACGATGGGGACGTTCAGCGGCTTCGTGTTGGCGATCTGCACCTTCACGGGGGCGATCCCCCTCGCGACGAGGACGGAATTCGTCATTGCGCTCACGGCGGGGACGACGTTCACCCTCGCCATTTTCACGGCGCGGGGGACGGGTGCGGTCAAACTCGCGACGCGGCGGGCGCTCACGGTCGCGGAAACCACCCTCACGACGGGGACGCTCTTCGCGGCCAGTCCGCTCATCGTAAGTCTTTCCCTGATAACGGCTCACATACTCGTCGGCGGACTTGCGCGCCCAATCCGGGGCGAAGTCAAAGCCGAAGGACTCGTTGTTCTCTGCGTCGCTCATAGCGCTCGCTCCTTTAGGCCTTGCCCTGAGCGACGGCGGCAAGCAAGCCACCGGCCAGGAGCAGGTTTTTCTGACGGTCAGACAGTTCGGTCATCACGTCGAATGCATTGTTGTTCGTAAGATCTTTCACGGTGGCACGTCCATCGCCTTCAATTGCGGCGCGGAGGCCTTCAATGACGAGGGCATCACCCTGGGCCACGCGATCGTAGTCGTCGGGGTTCACAAAGACGAAGGGGACGATACCGAAATTGATGAGGTTGGCGCGATGAATGCGCTCAATGCTCTTGGCGATGACGGCGCGGACGCCGAGGTACATCGGGCAGAGTGCGGCGTGTTCACGCGAAGAACCCTGACCATAACTTTCGCCAGCAATAATCACATTGGCCTTACCACTGTCACGATTGGCGCTGGCAGCGGCATAGAATGCGGGGTCGGTGTGTTCGAAGACGTACTTAGCGTACTCGGGGATATTCGAGCGGTATTTCAAACGAGCGCCTGCGGGCATGATGTGGTCAGTGGTAATCTTGTCGCCCACCTTGACGGTGGCCACGCCCTGAAGCGTTTCATCCATGGGCTTGCCTGGGGGCACTTCACCGATATTCGGGCCACGCTTAATCGTGGTGGCAGGCACGCCAACCCCCGCGGTTTCGCGATAGAGGAACATGCCATCATCAATAGTGAACGCCGAAGGCATCGGCACTGCAGGCACTTCCAATTGACGTGCATCGGCAAAGGTGCCCGTGATGGCAGAAGCGGCGGCCGTTTCAGGCGAGACAAGGTAAACCTTCGCGGACTGCGTACCCGAGCGTCCTTCGAAGTTGCGATTGCTCGTGCGCAAGCAGACGGCATTCGTCGAGGGGCTCATATGGGCGCCAATGCAGAAGCCGCATGCATTTTCAAGAATACGGCATCCCGAAGCAATCAATTCACCCAAGAGACCCTCATCTGCGAGCATGCGCACCACCTGCTTCGAACCGCAAGCAATGCCCACCTCCACATCGGGATGCACCTGCTTCCCCTTGAGGAGCAAGGCGACCGTCTTGATATCACGGTAGGAAGAATTGGTGCAGGAGCCAATCATAATCTGATGCACACGTTCACCGGCGTGCTGCGCCACGGTTTCGATATTGCCGGGGTTGTGCGGTGCGGCGGCGAGGGGTTCGAGCGTGGAGAGGTCGAGCTCCCACGTGTCATCATACGATTCATCGTCGGCGACGAGTTCCACCCAGTCCTCACCGCGACCCTGCGCCTCAAGGAAGGCCTTCGTCACGTTATCAGAAGGGAAGACAGAGGTGGTCACGCCGAGTTCTGCGCCCATATTGGTGATGGTCGCACGCGAGGGCACATCCAAATGCGCCAAGGCGGGGCCGTAGTATTCAAAGACCTTGCCAACATTCCCCTTCGAACCGAAACGACGAAGCACGGCAAGGATGACATCCTTTGCCGAAACGCCGGGGGTGAGTTGGCCCGTAAGGCGAATGCCCACGACCTTCGGCCAAGCGATATTGTAGGCACCACCGCCCATCGCGACGGCCACATCGATACCGCCTGCGCCAATGGCCACCATGCCAATGCCACCGCCCGTAGGGGTGTGAGAGTCGGAACCGATGAGCGTCTTACCCGGCTTACCAAAGCGCTCCAAGTGGAGTTGGTGGCAAATGCCGTTGCCAGGCTTGGAATAAATCACCCCGTATTTCTGCGCCACGCTCTGCAGATAATCGTGGTCATCGGCATTTTCGAAGCCGATTTGCACGGTATTGTGGTCCACATAACTCACAGAGACTTCGGTCTTTGCGCGGTCAAGGCCCATGCTCTCAAACTGGAGATACGCCATGGTCCCGGTGGCATCTTGCGTTAAGGTCTGGTCAATACGGATGGCGACCTCCTCCCCTGCGATAGGATTACCGGAGACGAGGTGCGCGTGAAGGATTTTTTCTGTAACGTTCATCGGAGAATAATTATTGATTCAATGCACTTTAGGCGGCACGCTTGGCGAGCCAACGCTTCTTCAACGTAAACCAGAAAGGTGCGACATAAATGAAGAATAAGGTCACTGGCACGAGGTAGCAGCAGCTGACCACAGCCGTCTTCGGGCCAAGGAAGAGACCGATAAAGGCCAGCACGCCGATAAATTGACCAATCGGCGTATTGGTCGGTTTCGGATATTTGAAAGGAGAGACTTGGAGCAAGAGGCAGATGATGCAGTTGATGTACATCAACCACGAGAGCCAACCGCCATCCTGGAGGTTCACCCACGCCGGCAGGGCCACCTTCGTGCCCCAACCATTCGGCGCATTCCAGGCTTCAATGAAGAGGATGATACCCGCCAAGCAGAGGGCATTGACCGTAATCGGCATGCCGGTGTAACCGCTCATGCCATGGTCGTCATCTACCACCTTAAAGCGTGCCAAGCGCAAGGCGCCCGAAAGCACAATCGCCACACCCAGCAACGCGCCCAACGTATGGATGCCAGCACCCATCGCGGCCGTGAAGTCGTGGAAGAGATAGAAGTAGACCAACATCGCAGGTGCCACGCCGAAGGCGGTGATATCCACGAATGTGTCAAACTCTGCGCCGAACTGCGATTCAGCCTTCAAGAGACGCGCACACGTGCCGTCCAAGCCATCAAGGATCATCGCGCCCAAAATCAAGACCGCTCCGAGGTAAAAATTCCCCGAAGCGGAAAACATCGTGCTTAACAAGCCGCAAACCAACGCACCAGAGGTGATCGAATTGACGATGACCTTATTGGCGGGGATTTTTTTACCTTCAGCCATGGAGCACCTCCGTTTGTCTTACTTGCGCTTTGCAATGATGGTTTCGCCCGCCACCACCAGATCGCCGGGCTTCACGCAGACTTCAACGCGGTCAGCAGGCAACCAAATATCCATGCGCGAGCCGAACTTCATCATGCCGAGGATGCCGCCGCGCTTGACGGGTTGGCCCTGGTCAAGCCAGAAGACCACGCGACGCACCACAGGGCCCGTAATCTGCTTGTGCAAGCAACGCAAGCCATCGGCGTCTTCTACCAAAATCACAGAGTGCTGATTGTAGAGGCTGGAGCGTTCATCCATCGTGAGCAAATGCTTACCATGGCGGTATTCGCAGAGCTTCACAATGCCGCCAATCGAAAGGCGGTTCACATGCACATGGAGCGGAGAAAGGAAGGTCGAGATGCGCACAGCCTTTTCGCCAGGGAAGAATTCCTTCACCACCGCGCTGGCAGGAGAGCCGTCATCTTCGGTCACATACTGCACCGAACGCACCGTACCTTCTGCACCCGAGACGATATTTTCTTCGCCCACCGGCGCCACACGCGTCGGATTACGGAAGAACCACAGCATGAAGAGCACAAAGAACATGCAGAGGCCAAACCACGTGTAGCCCAGCCAGCAGAGCCCATCAATGTGGCAAATACCGCAACCGCCGCCCAAGCCCAAAATCAATGCCGGGAGAATCAACGTCCAACCGTTGGTGATAATCAACTGATGTTCACGCTTTTCGTTGTTGTACATAATCATTCCTCTATCAAAATGACGACACCTATTGGGGACAATCCCCAACAGTCATCCTAAAGTGTAGCAAATAGATAAAGCGAACGCAAGCACCCATAATACTTACAGAAGCGGAACTTGCCCCCCACGCAAGGCCGCCCTCACATGAGCCCTACTCTGCCACTCCCAGAGCACCGCAGTCCAGCGAAGACACCAAACGACGGGGACGCTGCGCTCCCCGAACCCCACGCAGATGGCACAGAGCCGCCCTCCCTTTCAGCCTCCCTAAACCCCACGCAGAAAGTGCTGAAACCTCCCCTCTTCCTCGCACGCACACTGAAAGTGTAGCAAAGGGAGATGAGGTCGTCAAGGTGCGCAGGGGCTGTCGGCTAAGTTTCGGAGACGTGTGAGTGACGTTTCGAGAGAAAAGTGGGCGGAAATACCGCGGGAAAAAGGGCGACTTTCCGTGGGAGTTTCGCCCTTTTTGGGGGAGCAATTTCGCCCATATTGAAATTCAATTTCGCCCTTATTGACCTCAAGGACTACCGAAGAGGGGGGCAAAGTGGGCGAAATTGTTGATAACTCCTCACCACTGATGGGGGGCTTTTTCGCAAGGAAGCGACTGTAGCGGAGTTGATTTGCGACATTTTTCGCTTTATCCCTTTCTTTTTAAAAGACTTATGCAGTTTTAGCGAAGGGGAGCAAAACCCCTCAAAAATCGCCTTCGCGCCACGTCATTTTCAAAAACCTGCGGTGAAGAGGGGATTTTGTAGATAACTTGTTGATAACTCAAAAAAGTTTTCAAGGGGTGAAAAATGGGGCGCATTTTTCTCAAAAATGACAAACCTGCGTATCTGCGACTCCTTGTCGGCGGCGGCATCCTTTGTTATCCTATGAGGTGATGCAGTTATTTGATGCCCATCTTCATTTGTTTGACACCCGAGTCACTCCGGTGCGAGCGACGTTTGAGTCTTTGGCTCAAGCCGCGGGGATGGTGGCGTGCATTGGGTGTGCGGAACATCCCGCTTTGTGGGATGCGCCTGTCACGGGTCCCTTTTCGGTGGTGCGGGCGTATGGCATTCATCCATGGCATGCGGATGAAGGCCTGGGCGCTTTAGGAGCGTTACGCGAGCGCCTGAGTGCAGACCCCGCGGCGATTGTGGGGGAGATTGGGTTAGATGGGCTCCGTCCGACTTCAGACAATGGCGCGGCACAAGTGGCGCTCTTCCGCGCGCAACTCGCCCTTGCGGCAGAATTGAATCGTCCCGTGGTGCTCCATGGAGCCCGCGCGTGGCAGGCCCTCTTTCGTGAATTGACGCCATGGGTCGCCCGTCTTCCTGCGATTCTGCTCCACGGGGCGACCTTTTCACCCGAAACCCTCCGCCTCCCCCTCTTCCGAAAGGGGAATTTTTGGATTAGCCTCGGCGGCGCGGTCGTCAATCCCAACGCGCGGACGGTTCGGGCCCTCGCGGCCGCCCTGCCTACAGAGCAACTCCTCATTGAGACCGACGCACCCGACCTCCTCCCCTATGGCGCGGAAGGGCTGGGAGAAGCGCGCCTCAATCACCCAGGCAATCTGCCCCTTATCGCAGAGACCGTGGCGCAGTTACGCAGGTGTGATGTGGCCACCCTCGCGGCACAAACCTTCACCAACGCACGTGAATTTGCCGAAAAACGTTAAACAATCCATGCAAATCGTGCCCCTTTTCGCATAAAAGGTTTGCGTCGCTCCCTTTTTTAGGCTATACTATCTAATAATTGTACGAGACGAGACGTACAGTACTGTTGATTTCAACAAAAGGAGTTCAGCACAATGCAAAAGAAACCTACTCTCTTGATTCTCGCTGCTGGTATGGGCAGCCGTTATGGTGGTTTGAAGCAGATTGACCCCGTGGGTCCCTCTGGCGAAACCATCATGGACTACTCGATCTATGACGCCATTAAGGCTGGCTTTGATCGCGTTGTCTTTATCATCCGTAAGGACTTTGAAGAAGCCTTCCGCGAACAGATTGTGGCAAAGTACGAAGGCAAGATTAACATTGGTCTCGCATTCCAGGATCCGATGGACCTCCCCGAAGGCTGCACCTTCCCCGAAGGTCGTGAAAAGCCCTGGGGCACCGCACACGCTATCCGCGCTGCACGCAATGTGATTGACGCGCCCTTCGCCGTGATCAACGCCGACGACTTCTATGGCGCAGACGCCTTCAAGCAACTCGCAAAATTCCTCACCACCGTTGACACCGAAGCGGCAGATCCCAAGCCCTTCGCAATGGTTGGCTACCGTTTGGACCAGACCCTCTCCGAAAATGGCACCGTGGCACGCGGCATTTGCGAAGTGGCTGACGACGGCAAGCTTATCGGCGTGACCGAAATGACGAAGATTGCTTGCAAGGAAGACGGCACCATCCAGAACGAAGAAGACCCCGAAAATCCTGTGGTGCTCACCGGTGATCGTCGCGTCTCCCTCAACCTCTGGGGCTTCACCCCTGCCCTCTTCGACGGCATGGAAGAACGCTTCACCACGTGGTTCAAGGAAAACGAAGGCAAGCTCAAGGCCGAATGGTACATTCCTTTCTACGTGGACGAACTCGTCAAGGGCGGCAAGGCCACTGTGGATGTGCTCCCCACCAATTCTTGTTGGTTCGGCGTCACCTACCGTGAAGACAAGCCGGTCGTGGTGAATGCCATCCAGAAGATGGTTGATGCTGGCGAATATCCCGCTAAGCTCTGGGAATAAGTCCTACGCGATAACCAACAAAAAAGCCACCTTCGCGGTGGCTTTTTTGTTTTTAGTGCGTTGATACGAATCTCACCCTATCGCGCTTTTATGTGAATGGAGCGCGTAATCTGCTCCGCTTGGGACGGCTTATTCCTTGGCCAATGCGGCGGCTTTCGCCGTGGCAATGAGCGTCTCAAGGCGCGCGGCATCCTGCGTTTCGCCAGCAAGGCGGAGAATGGGTTCGGTATTTGAGGCACGAACGCCAAACCACGCATCAGCCCAGTCCAGGCGTACACCATCAAAATCTGCGCGCGTTTGGGGCGGCCCCATGAGGGCAGTTACGGCGGCTTCCACACGCGCCACAGCCGTGGGGCGATCCGCCACGCCGTGGACATTTACCTCGCCCGAGCGCACGTAGCGGTCGATAATGGGCGAAAGCACCTGCGAGAAGGTTTTTCCCTGGCGCTTCGCATCTGCGACAATGGCCAACAAGAAGAGCGCGGCGAGTTCACCGCTATCACACCAATGGAAGTGACGGAAGTAGTAATGCCCTGCCACTTCGCCCCCACAGAGGCCATTCTGTTCACGCAGGGCGGTCTTTGCGAAGGCGGCACCCACGCGCACCATGAGCGGTTCGAAGCCCGTTTCGCGCAAGACCTCAATCACGCCACGGGAGGTGCGGATATCATGCACCACCACAGGTGCCATCCCCTCCACAGGGAAGTGTGCGCGTAACCAATCGGCAAACAAAGGAATGAGGGCATCTGGTGGCACGAATTCACCGCGTTCATCCACGCACATGACGCGGTCGGCATCACCATCAAAGATAATGCCCACGTCCAATCCCTGTTCGCGCACGGCGGCGATGAGTTGGGCGCAGTTTTCGGGTTCGAGTGGATTGGGGCCATGGTGTGGGAAGGCGCCATCGGGCGTGGCATTCATCAAAACCGATGCCGCGCCGAAGAGATCGGCGGCAATCACCCCAGAGGCGCCATCCGAGCAGTCCACCGCGTAATTCAAGCCGGCAGTATCCCCAGCAAAGGAACGCAACCACGCGACATACTCTGCGCGATAGTCAGCAATCGTCACCGTGCCCTTCACCTCAGCAACCAGCGGCAGTGTATCAGATTCAATCCACGCCTCCACCTCGCGCAAGCCCAAGTGATAACCACACGGGCGCGCTTCGGCCTTGGAGACCTTTAAGCCATTGTACTCAGGTGGATTGTGAGAAGCCGTAATCATCACCGAACCGCCAAAGCCCTTCGCGGCGGTAAAGAAATAGACCATCGGTGTGGTGGCGAGGCCCATATCCGTCACATCGGCGCCAGCCTCGGTAAGCCCGCGAATCAATGCATCGCGCAAGGCATCCGAAGACGTGCGTGCATCGCGCCCAACCAGGATAGACTTCGCGCCGAGCATTTTGGGGAGGCAACGCCCCACGCGGTAGGCCAGGTCATCGGTTAATTCTGTGCCGTAAATGCCTCGAATGTCATATGCCTTAAATGCAGTCATCATTTCCTCCTCGCTTTAGATCATTACTCCACGTGGCAGAGCAAACCTTTTAGGTAGAGCCCCTCGGGGAAGGTCAACGCCTCCACGTGGTCGGGCGCTTGGCGCAATTCCTGAACAATGCGCAGCGTACGTCCAGCATCGCGTGCCGCCTCGGCCACGACGGTGCGGAAGAGTTCTGGCGTAATCGCACCCGAACACGAAAACGTGGCGAGCCAACCGCCCTTCTCCACCAGTTTGATCCCGATCAGATTCACATCCTTATAGCCACGCAAGGCCTTCATCGTCTGGCTGCGCGTCTCTGCGAACTTAGGCGGATCCAGAATCACGAGGCCAAAGGAACGGCCACGATCGCGGAAGGCACGGAGTTCGTGGAAGACATTGCCCTGGATAAAGGTGGCCGAATCCTCTGCAAAGCCATTGAGAACCGTATTGGCGCGCGCTTGATCCAAGGCAGGCGCGGAGATATCCACGTGCGTTACGCTCTTGGCACCCGCCTTCTGGGCCGCAATGCCAAAGCCACCTGTGTAAGAAAAGGTATTGAGCACATCGCGACCTGCGGCATAGGACGCCACAATGCGCCGGCTATCGCGTTGGTCAAGGTAGTAACCCGTCTTGTGACCCTTCCGCACATCCACGCCAAAGCGCACTTCGCCCTCGTGAATGATGACGCGTTCGGGAGGTTCCTCGCCCGCGAGGAGGCCTGTCGCTTGTGGCAAGCCCTCACGTGTGCGGCCATCCACGTCACTGCGTTCGTAGAAGGAGGAGGCGCCCGTCAATGCCATCAAGGCGCGCACCACCATCGGCTTGGCCCACTCGGCGCCCGCGGTGGCGAACTGTCCCGAGAGCACATCGTCGTAGCGATCCACCGTAATGCCAGGCAAGCCATCTGCCTCTGCATTCACAATACGTAAAGCATTCGTATTAAAGCGTTCGGCCATACCCTCACGCACAGCAAGTGCGGCGGCTACCTTTTCATGGAAAAAGGTCTCATCAAGAGGGTCTGTGCTCCCAAAACGCCACATGCGCACGCGGATTTGCGATTCGGGAGACCATGCGCCCACGCCCAAAGGTTCACCCGAGGCGGCGCACACAATGACTGGTTCGCCCACGGCAGGCGTGCCCGATACCGAGTCGATCGCACCCGAAAAGATCCACGGATGGCCCTGACGCGTGGGACGATCACGTTTGGGTTTTAAGGTAACCGTAAACATCACTAAAAATCCTCTTACTGTGCGAGCGCCGCTTCCTGTGCGGCGAAGAGTTTGGCACATCCATCCTTGGCAAGTGCACGGAGGGTGTCAAGTTGCTCATCCGTGAAGGGGTCGTGTTCGGCGGTGCCCTGCACCTCCACAAAACGCCCGTCCGACGTCATGATGACATTCATATCCACATCGGCGGTGGAATCGTGCGCGTAGTCGAGGTCTTGGGTGGGGTCGCCCCCGCAAATGCCCACGCTAATCGCGGCCACACGGCGCACGATAGGGCTCTGTTCAAGCAAGCCCTGCGCCATCAATTTGCGGATGGCATCCTCAAGGGCCACCATGCCACCTGTGATGGAAGCGCAACGCGTGCCGCCATCGGCCTGGAGCACATCACAGTCGATGGTGATGGTGCGTTCGCCCAACAGTTTCATATCCATAGAAGCGCGGAGTGCGCGGCCGATTAAACGGCTAATTTCCACACTGCGACCATCCTGTTTCAGTTTTTTAATATCGCGATCCTTACGCGTCATCGTGGCAGAAGGCAACATCGCATACTCTGCGGTCACCCAGCCCTCGCCGCTATCACGCTTAAAGGGTGGCACCTTCTCCTCCACGCTGGCCGTGCAGAGTACCCAGGTGTTTCCCTGCTTGTAAAGCACCGAACCGGCGGCATACTTCGTAAAATTGCGGATAATTTCAACGTCGCGCATGGCAAAATCCTTTCTTATTCGCCCTCTATGATAGCAAAAGCACGCCCCCAAAGGCAGAACTATCCCCTTGAAAGGCGGTGGTGTCATCTGAAAAGTGCAAAAAAAGACGTCACCTCGGTGTGCCGAGATGACGTCTTGAAGATGGCGCGCCTGGAGGGGTTCGAACCCCCGACCCGCGGCTTAGAAGGCCGCTGCTCTGTCCAACTGAGCTACAGGCGCATCAAATTAAATTATTCCTTTATTTCCCCCAAGAGGCGCATGTTCGTGAGGTTGCCCCACTCCATCCAGTCGTGGTCATCCTCCTTCGGGAAGACGCGCAACCACGCACCCAGCGAAATCCTGAAGTCGCTGTCATGCTTGTAGCCATCCTCCGAAACATAGTCCATGAGGTATTCCAAATTCAAACGGAAGCTAATGCAGTCGAGATTGTACTGAACAAAACCGCCAATCTCTTCCAATTCGCTGCGCTCTATGTTGTGACGCAGGTAGAGCGACCAGTCAAAGGTGTCGCAGACATGGTGGATGAAGCCGCCGTAGATGAGCGCATCTTCAATCGTGTCAGTCCAGTAGAAGTCATACATGTCGTGGTCACGACGCAAATAACCGATGTAGTACGTAATCTTATCCATCTTCGCACGAAGGCCGATATCCCAATAGGCCAAGCGACCTTCGGCAGGATCATACTGCACATCCATCAAGACATCCAACTTACGCGTGGGCGAATAGACGGCATCCAAGCCCAACACGCGGAAGCCCGTTTCCTCTTCAACACGACGTGCGCGACCGCGATAGTTATCGCGACCCGGCTGATCGCGGTGCGTCCAACGCACCCAATGATCCTGCGTCTGCGCCACGAAGACGCCATAGAGATCCCAATTGAGGTAACGCGAAAGGGAGTTGTCTTCAGCGCGCTTCTGCAAGAGGTTACGCACACCGAAGCGAAGACCCGTGTAACGGTGCGTCGGAGTCATGCCATCAGCAGCAAAGCGATCATGCCACTCGTATTCTTGGTCAATGCGATCAAAGGCATAAGGCATTTCGTCTGCGCTCTGTTGGGAGCCCGGCACAAAGGTGAAGTCCACATAGGGCATCATCGTGTGGCGATAATTTTCAAAATCCTTCCAGTAACGAGCCTGTAAGGTGGCGCCCAATTCAAAGAGCGAACGGAAGTAATTGCCCCCATCCGGCGAATCCGAATAGTACGTGCCACGCCATCCGAGGCGAGGCGTAAGGGTGACACCTTCAGCCAGCGTGTAAGGGCGACGGAAGATGTGACGCGTATCCAAACGCGCGCTTTCGAAGTAAGCCCAGTTACCAGGATTGTAGCGATACCGATCTATCAGCACACCGCTATTCTTCCCGGGCTGACGGCTATACCAACCCACCGAGGTCTGCGATTCGTAGTAGAGATTCGGGATATCAAAGACATTTTTCGGCAAGGTATCCAAGCGGAACTCCGGCAAGCGGCGCACGCCTCCATAGAAGGAATTTAAAGGACCCGCCAAGGTAACGGCAGAAACCCACGTATTCTCGCGGTGTTCGTAATTGAAGATACCCGCGGACTGTGCAGCCTCACGGACGGAAATTTCCTTGTAGTCCGAACGGAATTCAGAGTCGCTCAAGTATTCACCCGCAATGGAGATGTGATCACGCGGAGAGAAGTCAATGCGCTCACGGAGACCAATCGAGTAACGATAGTCTTTATACGGGCTCTGCCAGTTCAAGTCTTCTTGTTGCTGCGTTTCGCTATGGTCCGCCACATAGACCGAGAAATAACCGCGCTGAACCGTATCTTCGCCGAGGAAGCCGCCATTGGTAAACCACGTAAATTCCTGACCTGCCGCCACGCCGTATTCGCTTCGCAAATCAACCACGGTTTTACCGTAAAGCAAGCCATCATCTTCGTAGCTACCCGCAATCGGATAAACATAACCCGTCAGCAAGTAAAAGCCCCACTTCGAAGAGTAGCCAGGACGGAAACGCCAACCGTAATGCGTGTTCAAGTCGCGGTAGTAGTACGGTGCCCATAAGACTGGCACCCCGCCGAGGCGAACCACGGCATTCTTCAATTCCAAGAATTCCTTGTCCTTATAGCGGCCCTCACCCGTAACACTCCAGTGCCACGAATGCATCTCATTCGTACACGTCGTCACGGTCGCATTACGCGAATAAGCGACGCCATCTTCGTCACGAACAAGGCTATCGGCAAGCACGGTGAACTGACCGAGCTTCAAAAGGCCCGTGCCAATCAAGCCCTCACCCGTCTTGTGATTGAAGTCAATCGAATCACCCTGCCAGGAGCCACCCGACTTCGAGACAATCTTTACATCACCTTCGGCGTGGATATTGCCCGTCTGGTAATTGTACGTTGCCTTTTCGCAGGTCAATGTGATGTCCGAGAAGGTCACAATCACATTTCCGTGCAAGGTCGCAAGCGATTGTTGATGGTCTGCGCTCATGCGGTCGGCGTCAACCTTGATGTCATCCATCATGTTGAGCGTCGGCATGCGGAAGTTCAACTTCGAGAGCGCATCCGAGGTAATTGACTGTGCCTGCAGCACAGCACCTAACAACACACCTACGCAAAGCGTCAGCATCCGCCACAAGCGCGGACGCAAACGAGAGGTGTGTGAATCAATTAAACGCATAGAATTAATCCGTTCAAACAGAGCGGTTTTCCGAGACGGCATAAAGCACCTTGCCGTCACGATCAAGAATGGAGAACGATTCGGGATGACGCGCGACCTCGCTCTTAAAGGTCAATTTACCCGAATAGCGGCGCTGCATTTCCACGAGCATTTGCTCATCTTCATTGCGCAAACGTTCCATCACAGAGGGGGCCACCAAGACCTGCAACTCCGTCGCACCAGGTGCACTTTGTTGCTTACGCATCACTGCGGCGATTTGGCGTTGGATATCCACCGACAAGGCGAGCGGGCTCTTGATGACACCGTGCCCCTTACAGTACGGGCAGTCAATGTACATCTGCGAGAGCAAGCTTTCTTCCTGACGCTGACGCGTCATTTCCATCAAGCCGAGTTCGGAGATGGGGAGCACATTGGTACGTGCACGGTCACGTTTGACCGCGGCCTTCATTGCCTTGTAGATTTGGTTCTGGTGCTTACGGCTCTTCATATCGATGAGGTCAATCACAACCAGACCACCGATATTTCGCAGACGCAATTGACGCGCCACCTCTTCCACGGCCTCCATATTCACCTCAAGGATCGCCTCTTCTTGCGACCCCTTACCGCGATGACGGCCCGTGTTGACATCAACAGCAATGAGCGCTTCCGTTTCGTCAATCACCAAGTAGCCACCGCTCTTGAGATTCACCTTTCTACGGAACGCCTCTTCCATCTGCGTTTCCACGCCATAGTGGTCAAAGATTGGCAGATGACCCTTGTACAATTCAATCACGCGACGTGCGCGACGCGAAATGCGGCCCGCCACTTCACGAATTCTGGAAAATGCCTCAGCATCGTCAATGATGACGCGATCAATGTCTTCGGTGAGCCAGTCGCGAACGACGCGTTCCACCAAATCAGGTTCAGAATAGACACACGCAGGCGCATTCAAGGTCTTGATATTGCGTTGCAACACGCCCCACACGTCGAGGATATTCCGCAAATCGCGGCAGAATGCGCGCTGATTCGCGCCCGAACCCACCGTTCGCACGATGATACCCACGCCGGGCGGCAAAGGCAAACGATCCAAAATCTTCTTGAGGCGCAGACGTTCCTTCGCATCTGCAATCTTTCGCGACACGCCACGCGTGGACTTTGCCGACGGCATCATCACCAAATAACGCCCAGGCAACGAGAGGTTTGCCGTTACGCGCGGCCCCTTCGTGCCGATGGGACCCTTCGTGACCTGCACCACGATTTCGCTTCCTGGAGGGAAACGCTTCGCGATTTCATCATTTGAGATGCGCTTCCGCTTTGAGGCACGATTATCCTCATCTTCATCCAAGCCATCTTCGTCTGGGATCATGTCCCAATAGTGCAAAAAGGCATTCTTTTTGAGACCGATATCCACAAAGGCGGCCTGCAAATCGTGTTCCAAATTTTGAATACGTCCTTTAAAGATGCACCCGACCAAACGTTCTTCCATCGGATGCTCCACCTGAAACTCCTCAACGCGACCGTTTTCTACCACGGCCACGCGCGTTTCAAGCTTTTCGACATTAACGACTATTTCGCGTCGCTTACTCTTTCGTTTAAAAAGCCAACCAAACATTTAGATACCTGCGTCAAAAAAGGTTACCGGCGAAAGACCGCTTCTACGTTGCGCCCATGAATCGCAACACTCTGCAATATCCCCGTTGCCATCATCATTACCAGCATGAAAGTCCCTCCCTGGCTGATAAACGGCAATGGAAGCCCCGTAATCGGGACTATTCGCACTGTCATACCTATATTAATAAAAACATGACAAAAAATCAAGGTTACAACACCAATACATAAAAGTTTTCCTCGATTGTCTACACACCTGACCCCAATAATGACCCCTGGGAGCAGTAAACCGAAGAAGTAAACCGCCAAAAGAATCGTCGAACCCACAAATCCCGTCTCCTCTGCAACCACGGGAAAAATGAAGTCGTTCATGCTCACAGCGACGGGCAAATAGCCCAAGCGGTGTTGCACTCCGCGACCATATCCCTTCCCCCACGTGCCACCGCTGCCCACAGCGATTTCACTCTGGCGCGCATTGTAACCAGTCTTGTAGGGGTCGCGTTGCGGATAGAGGAAGGTTTCCACGCGATCAATTTGGTGTGGGCGCAATCCCGTCCACTTGAGGAGTTGCTCCGACCGCGCAGGGTCGGTTCCCTCTGCCTTCGCGATTTTTACCAAGGTCAATTCATACGTCGCCGTGAGCACCAATGCTAAGACACCGATACCCACCACCTTTGGCGAAATCCGCGCTGCGAAGAGCATGGCCAAGACCGTGGGACCCAAGACCAATGCCGTTCCTAAGTCGGGCTCTAACAAAATCAAAATCGCGGGAATCCCCGCCAAGAGTCCGCACAAACAAAGTCCACGGAAGTTGCGATAACGCTCCACGTGCCGCCCTAATAGCCAGGACAAAATCATCACGACCGCTAATTTCGCCGGCTCACTGGGTTGCAAACCGAAGAGCCATCGGCGTGCACCCATGCGCTCTACCCCGATGCCAGGAATCAATACGAGGATTAATGTCCCCAAGACGCCGACATACACCCACGGCGCAAGCTTTACCCAACGCCGATAGTCCCAAAAGGCCAAAGCGAACATCAACACGATGCCCCAAAAGACAAATTCCAACTGCCCCATCCACAAAGACTGCAAGGCAACCGTCGCACGCGCACTGCAAGCCGACTTCACAAACATCACACCCACGATGGGCAACAACAACGAGACGATTAGAAGCGTCAGATTCAGACGCTTCATCTTCTCCCAGAGTTGTTGATACCACGCTTCCATCTCGTAGGTGTAGAGTTGATTTCGGTAAAAGTGCACAAAAAAACCCACGAGAAAACTCGCGGGTTAAATGGTGGTGGGTCTACGATTCGAACGTAGGAAGGCAGAGCCAGCGGATTTACAGTCCGCCCCAGTTGGCCACTTTGGTAACCCACCGAACTGAAAACGGCGCACATTGTATCAGAAACCCCTCTCCCCCGTCAAGCACTTTTTTTACATCTCTTCACAATCAGTTAATCCCTTCATCCACCCGCACGCCTGCCACCCGCTATCTAGAGAGATACCAAACAACGGGGACGCTGCGCTCCCCGCTCCCCTCGCGAGGAACTCCTCCACCCCTCGCCCCATCTTTCTCCTCCTCACAGGGGGCGGCGCGCCCCGTCATCTGTGTATTTGTGGGAGCCTCCCTTTCTCTCCATCTCAGGCGAGACCGAAGGACGAGCACGGGGTAAAGCGCCCTGCGCTTTCGCGGGTGCAGGGGTGCGTAGCCCTTGCTGGCCTCTGCACGTCACGCATGACAGAGAAAAAAAGAGACAGCCGAGTGGCTGTCTCTTTTTTTGATTTGGTACAGCCTTAAGGCGTTACCGTGGTGACGGGGAGCTGATCCACGGACCAGAGTGCGGCACGGAAGAATTTATATTCATCCTTGCCACTAATGATAATCTCAGAAGTTTCCAAGAGGTCACCGTCGACACCATCTTCAAGCTTCATAATGAAGTCCCATTCGGCATCCTCAAGGCTCTTCTTACCCAAGAGCACCACGCATCCATCGCCCTTGAGATCAGTGATGCGTTCACGATCAGGCGTGCCTGCCTTGGAGAGCAACACCTTGACTAAGGGCGCTTCCACATCAGGCTGCGTGAGATCATAGTACGTCCCGATGTGCGTGAAGGCGAGGGCGGGATCAACGACATCATCTGGATCACTTGCACCGAGCCAATAACGTTCCGAAGCGGTTATCCCCTCAGCATCCGACTGTCCCGCAACAGCTTCAGGCGAGACCTGTTCAAGCCATGCGATAAAGCCAGGATCCTTCGCCGCGAGTTCGCCACGCGCACTCAAGGCCAACGCCTTTTCCGTATAGGAATAGGTCAAGTTGTAGAAGAGATCTTCGGTAACGATATCCTTGTCAATCAAGAGGCTCGCCGAGGTGGCATAGGTCTGCGTAGCAGCATTGAAGGCATAGGTCGTAGCAGGCGTGTACCGCGGCATGAAGTCGCTTCCATTACGCGTGGCCTTATTCAACGCATACCACTCCTCATTCAGATTCTCCAAGTCAAGCTGGTAATCCGCACCCATCGGCACCTTCACGCTCACAGAAGTGCCTTCATCCACTTCCGTGCCTCCGGCGACAGCCAACTTCAACTTCGCCTCCGAACCGCCACCCGTGAGTGTCGCACCAATGGTCGCGAAATGCGCATCCTGTGCTGCATACTCCAAGTAAGGCTGCTTGTAGCTATACCCACTCTGATCACCGCCTGGGACTTCCCACTTGTTCTGAGCAGAAAGCGTGGAGTACATGCGACCATCGTCATTCGAAATCACTTCCCACAGGAGGGAGGACGTGCCGTAGACGTTGGTAAACTTCAAGAACTGCGCCGTGTAGGCTTCGCCGGAAGAGCGCAACGGACGCTTCGCGTAGGCACGTACCATTCCCACTGTGGTCTTGTTGAGGAGTTCGCTTTCCACTGCCACATTGACGCACTTGGCATAATAGGTGTAGCCATCCTCACCATAGCCCTGCGGCATTTGGTTATAGAAGAGCACCGCATCTTCCACTGCGCCATTATTACGTACCAATGCGATTGAGTAGAGAACACCATTGTTATAGCCACCCTCCTCAAGCAAGGTCTCTTCAAGGTCTGCATTGAAGAGATCGGCATCCTTCCCTGCCTCCTTGTCCGTGAGGTCGAAGTTCAACCACTGGAACTTCGGATTCACCGTGCCATCGGCGTAAGTGTAACTTGCGGAACGATAGGCATCCGTGAGAATCGAGGCCGTACTGTCGAAGTCAACCGTTTGATCCTTCACGGGGTCAACCGTTGCCATGTAGTAGTCCAAGTCATAGCTTCCCTGGTAGCCTGGCATCACAATGCGACGATAAGGCACCCAACTATGCAAAGGCACTTCCTTGTGCGTCGTCCACTCAATTGGCGTAGCGGGATCTGCATTCATCGTCGGCATCGGTGCATAACGCGTAATGACCTTCCAACCATCCAACGAACGCGTCGGCGTGAAGGTCTTCGGCGGGTTCGCAGGATCGCTGACATCCTCCTTGAGCGGAGAGGCGTACATTGCCAATTCAAAGGCAGAGGCAACGCGCTTTTCACCTGCGGGGAGCGCAAAGGGACGGATTTCATTAATCCACACGCCACCCTGCGGGATCGAGTAGATCCATGCGAAGGGCGAGACGCCACCGCCTGCATCTGCTGCGGAGGTCGCACGGTTGATATTCGTCTGCGCATCCGGGATGTACCACGGGCAGTAGACCTCCATCGCCTCAGAGGAGAAGTTCGAGATCGACTGACAATCATACACAGTGCCAGAGGCCGCATCTGCAATCACGACTGCGAAGCGAAGCACCGCACCATCCTGCCAGACCAATTCATCGGTCATGTCAATTTCGGAGGTGTAATCCAAGCGCGGATTGTCTGCATCGGACAGTTCGTCGCTAATACCCGTCGTTGCCGAGTTCTGCTTTGCCGTTGCCAATTCGTCCGCCGTAATCGTGCGGAAAGCGAGCAAGGTATCAGCGGCACGATTCTCGTCCTTAATCGCCCCAGCCTGAAGGTCGCTATTGACATCGCAATAGCCGACATAGGTCATCGGGATGATACCTGCGTTCGAATAGAGGGCGCTTCCCTTCTTGAGATTGCGGCGCAAAGTATCCAACGAAAGGGTCACGCCATCCTGTACCGAAGGCGAACCTACCCATGCGTTGAGACCCCACTGGCTGATGAACTCATTGCGCGGCATTCCATTATTGGTGAGCGAGGTGTCAAAGAGATTAGTCGGCACCTTCGACTTCGGAATCGCCGTCCACACAAGGAAGGGACGCACCGAAGGCGTATCTGCGGTGAGCAACTCAGTTGCATCACCCAAACGGCCACCCTGCAGACCCAAGTCAGGATTAATCACGACAGACATGCCGACCTTATCGCCGACAAGCGGTTGATAAATCCAACCGTGACGATTGGCATACTTACCATCCTTGTTGCCATTTTCGTCAGACCAAATCGGCTTCAACGTCGTATCGCCGCCCTTTGTGCTATCCGGCATGAGCACGCCCGTGCCATCATCCGTCAAGGCATAGAGTGTCTGCGTAATCATCCACGCACCCACCTTCACCTCACCCTGTGTGAAGGTCACCTCAATGCTATTCTGCGCAGAGATGGGCTCTTCCATGATGAGGAGCGAGATGACGTAGTTGTCGCGATCCGCGAAGGTGATGGGTTCACCCTCTTGGTTGACACCTTCCGAGTAATCTGCATTAAAGAGAATTCTACCCGTGGGTTCACCCTGCTGCATCTCCACCGTGGCGCGACCATCCAAGGCCAACCACTCAGTGGTCTTAATCGCAGGATCCGTCTCTGCCCTGTTCTTCAAATCCGTTGCACGGTTGAGAATGGTCTCGCGCGTCAAGGCGCCCGGATTTCCGATGAGCATCACCTTACCGATGAGTTCGGCTGGGAGAGTAATGGAGTCAAAGTAGTAACCCGTGCGCGGACGATACGAGAGGACGAATCCGTCCAGCGTTTCATTGTACACCCATTCTGCACCGCCCAACGTGAGCGAAATCGGATCCGTTTCACCCGGGGTGCCTTCCACCTCAAAGGCGCCAGGCACGAGCTGATAACCACACGTTGTGCCCGCATACACGGCATTGCGCAACGTAGAGGTCACCGTCACCTGATTCCACACAGGCTTATTGTCTGGCGGGAGGTCATTGTTATCTGTCCCCTTCGTGGTTTCAGCAAAGGCCCACTCTGTACGATCTGCCACAGCAGAGGAGATGCACTCCATCTTGTGTCCCGTAGAACCCAATTCGCGGAAGAGGGTCTGACCCACAAGCTGCACCGAGCCCGCCACATCCTTTGCATCGGAGACGCCCGGCACCACATAGGTGCTCGGTGCGACCAACCATGCATCCTGCAACATCGGCACAATCTGATCGCCACCGTTCTGCGTTACAGCCGTCCAGACACCACCTTCTGCGGCACCACACGGACGATGTAAGACATACGCAACAGGATCTGCGGCATCCACTTGAGCAATGTCCACCGTGTAATACGCATAGGACAACGCACCCGAAGGCGTCTGCGTACCCGTTGCGACATCAACGGCTTCAGTGTTCATGCCCGCATCATTGTAGCGGCGAACCGTCCATCCCGAAGGTTCCGCTGCGGGCACCGAGGCATTCGTGATTCCCTCACGCAAGACCGGGAAGGTCACTTCTGCGAACGGCGCTTCATCGCCCGTCGCTTGATACAAGTTCACTTCACTGAGCCATGCTGCCTCTGGCGGTGTGCTATAGAGATAGAAATACGGCAGTGCGGCGCCATCCACCTGCGCAGGTGCATACCATGCAGGCACCTGCCACACTGGTGCAGCCGTTTCACCTGGCATCGCCTGGCGCATGAGGAAGGAGACCTTTTCATTGCCATTCGCCGTCTGCACGGTCACGGTGTAAACACCCCACACGCAGAAGGGAATCGCAGGTTCCTTCTTATTTGCGGTTGCGGCCGTGCCATCATAACCCGCCGCCTTCGCATAGGCGTCGCTCAGGACTGCCACAGCAGAGGCATCAGCATAGAAGCCCGAACCATCTGCATTAAGTTCGCCCGAGCGGAGTTCCACATAGCGCGTGCCCACCGTCGGCACAAAGACCTCATTGAGCAATGCCTTTGCCTCGGTGTACTCCATGCCTTCCAACGTCTCAGTCGTCACTTGCGCACTCGTGACAGGATCGGTGTATTCCACTGCCTTTGCGCCAGTCCATGTAGCATCCTGCACCGTCCATGCAGACTGTGCATTTGCCGTCGGAGAGGGATAGGTCACAATGACGCCACTGAGCATTGCCGAACCATCCAAGTCCTGCGTATTGTAGTCGACCTTGAAGCCGAAGTTGCTGCCCCACCAGGGCTGATACTTCGCAGTATCAGAGAGCGGGAAGGCTTCCGAACCTTCACCACAGTACGGGCGAACGTTCGTAATCACCTCACGCGCCTTGCCACCGGTCTGATCAATCTCAAAGAGCGCCTTTGCTTCCACAGAGTAACGCTTTTCTTCGAGGGTGTTCGGCTTCAGGGTGAAGGTTGTTACGGAAACCTCTGTCGCGCCCGCGGTGGGCACCACCGTAATCCAACCTTCCGTTGTGAAGGTCGCTTCATCAATTGCACCACCCGCGATTTCAACAATCGCCGCCTTCAGCTCGTCCAAGTCTGTAATCACCTTGGAGGCATCTTCGGCATCCTTCAGGCGGAAAGTGACGCTCTTCACCAAATGGAAGGGGAAGGCCGTGTAGGTCAACTTCGTCTTCGTCACTTCCTGCGAGAGCACCCAGGTCTGCGGCGAAACGCGACCCGCGGCATTAACGCCCAACGAGACCTCGCCATTCGTATCCGTGCCAAAGCGTTCAAGGGTGTGGCTACCGAAGTGACCCTCCAATTCCGAAGTCACCGAACCCGCACCAATGCCAGAATAGAGGACCAAGTACTGATCGGGGTTAATCTGACACGGTGTCACCTGCACCACAGGCGCAACGCCAGTGCCATCACCCGGCTCGGTGATACGCGTCTGAACGGTCGGGTTAATCGTGGCGGGCCAGGTCCCCGTCATCACGTCCGTCAAATCCAAGGGGCCATTGTCCACGTCTTCATTGATTGCATTCTTACGTGTGACAAAGATACCACCCATGTCCACCGTCGCGATGGAGTTCGCGAAAACAGTTCCTGCAATATCGGTCACATAGGCTGCGCCTGTGGCAGTCGTTGCAAAGCGATTATCATTTGCAGGATCTGCGATGAACTTATCCGCCTTCACGAGACGGCGTGCGTGCATCTTCGCAGGCAGCGCTTCCTTATTCCCGAAAGCATCTGGATTCGTATCCGCAACGAAATCCTCCCAGGTGCCCGTGGTGAAGGTTTGGAACCATTCGCCACCGAAGCCTGCTTGTGCATAACCATCACGATACTTCGTGTAAATCGAATCAAGGTTCTTGGAGGAGGCCGCATCGGAAGAATTCAGATTCGTTTCTGTATTCAATGTGAAGCAGACGATGTGTTCTGCACCACCGGTCGGACGATGGAGGCGAATACTCGCCGCCTGTGCCCCAGAGCCGATGCTCACGCGGTCAACATCCTGCTGAACGACACCACCATTCTTCGTCTTCTTCAACTGCGTCTGCGGTGTACCCGCGGCATCACGATAGTACACCTTGTTGTATTCGGAGATTGCCGTGTAGAAACCACGTGCAGCACTGGTGGCAACCTTTCGCTGATAGGGCACCGCGCCCATATCCGGCGAAAGAATCGTCTTGCTCGTTTCAGCCGTCACATCTGCGGCATCCGGCGCGATGGAAATCGAGTGGTTGGCAATGTTCTCAAGCGCATTGCGTCCCGTCATTTCCACACGCCAACCGCCGAGATTGGTATTCGCAGGCGCGCAGATTTCCACGAACTGCTGCGTCGAGGTCACCAGTGCAGAGTTTGTATTATCCGCAAGGTTAAATTCGTTAATGAAGGCTTCACCGGGGAGGTAAGCATAGACCCAGAAGTAAGGCGAGAAGAATGCCGTCGTCTTGGGGTTGTCTTCCGTGGAGGCCTTTTCACGCAATTCTGCATTGAGGCTACGCGGGAAGTACCACGGGAATTCCGTGTAGTCCACCGGACGAATCTGCGCATAGAACCACTGGTTGCTTTCTGCGCTCTGATAGACCACCCATGCGTTGTAACGCACCAAGCTATTCGCCGGCAATTCACCCAAAGACAAGGGGGCAAGGTCTGCGTAATAGTTTAAGGTGTCTGCATCCGCAGGGCGCTTCAATTCAATCGTATTCTCTAACCCGAAGTCACCCACTGCAGGGTCAAATGCCACGTCATTCAGTTTCTGCTGAATTGCCGTTTCATCAAACCATGCCGAGAGGGGCCAACGTTCCAAATTCGTCTGATCCCATGTGTAGATTGGATGGTCGCTTTCAGCCGAAACCTCACCCCCGAGTACGTCGGTATACGAATACTCATTGGTAAAGGTGCGCAAGAGCGAACCCGATGCATTCGGATCCACGCTATGCGGATTCACCGTCAAGAAGACGCGAATCGAATCGGTCTTCAGCAACTGTGCACGATCAAGATGCACCATTGCACGGAGCGAAGCGCCCTGCACTGGCTGCGATAAGGGCGAGCGTGCATCAAATTCTGTAGGCACATTATTGCCCGGCATATTCGAGAAGGCGACAGACGCCACACGAATCGAGGGCAATACGGGGTTGGCAATTGCCACTTGGTCAATCAAGACGCGACCATAGCTCGGCTTTTTCCCAAAGCCATCATCGGTCGCCCCATCCCCATTCACAAAGGCGCGAAGCGTCAGACGGCGAACCTCTGCGCAGTTGAAAGGATAACCCGCGTCACCCGTACCTGGCGTACCGTCGTCATTCGGCGTCGTGTAGTAGTGCTTGTACTTGGAGAGGTCAATTTCATAGGTGGTGTAGACCGTATTGGTCACATCCACATAGGTAATCGGCTTCAAACCAAGCATGTCATCCGAGTCATCCGTCGTTGCATTGAGATAGAGACGGACGGGTTGCGACTGCGGCGAAGTAAGGCGAGCGGCAAAGGTCACGAGTCCTGCACCTTCAGGCAGAACAGGCGATTCCAACACCGTTGTGGAATACGTGCCTTCGGTGTCGATACCGTTCGTTACATTATTCAATTCCATGCCGCGCGTGAGCGAACTCTTTTCAGCGAAGGAGGAGTCTTCGGTTTCGGGAGGCGTGGCGCCATCCGTCGCAAGACGATCCTTCCAATAGAGATTATTCACAGGCGTGGACGAGACGCGCACGTTCTTCGCCGTCCAGGAGGCAGAGGAGCCTTCCTTATTATCGGTGACGCGCACATCATCCAAATAAACGTAGGGGTCATCCTGGTCGGTCATATCCTGAGAGATGACCATCACCAAACGCATGGTACCCTTCGTCGCCACGAGCTCCTTGAATTCCTTACCATCCCAGAATCGCGGCAGAATGGTGGTCAGCGCCCATTCGCCATTCGTATTGCGCAGTTCTACGGGGTCAGAGACATTTTCCCACTGGTAATCCTTGGGGCCACCTGTCGCGCTAAGGAAGGTACTATACGGACCGCTATCCACAAATTGGAGCATCACGCGTACTGGCGGCATCTTATTCTGCTTACCAAATTCATCGGTAGCAGGGATGCGATAACGGAAGCTGACGGGACCATAACCATCTGCAGAGTAAGGCAGATAGAGCGCCAATGCACTACCCGTGTGCTTGATTACACCCGTGCGACCCTCGGTCTCTGTTTCCTTAAAGCCTTCGTCGTTATTCTGACGCGAACGCTGCATTAAGAGGACCTGCTTGCCCGTGTAACGCTCTGGCAACACATTGAGTTGCGATTCGTCTTCGGGGCGAATCCACAGACCCACACCAGAGAAGCCTGTGGTCGGAGAGAAACCAAGGTCTGTATGCACGGGCACATTTTCTGTGCCATTACGAGCCCCATCATTACCGCGCCAAGAGGTGAAGGAGATATCATCAATTAAGACGTTGCTCTCATCGTTTGACGGGACAATTGTCACCTCTGCATCGGTCATCCCGATGGTCATCTCAAAGGTTTGATCCATTTTGCTCGTAGCAAAGACCTTTTCCACTTTGAACTTTTCATTCGTGCGGCTCTTTGCGGTCACCTTAACACTACAAATCTGGTCTGCATTCGGCGTGATACGTTGCACCTGTAAGAGCCCATTGCTTGCCATCTTCCTCCATGCAGGGCGATCGTCATTTGTTAGAGCGATCAAGACATCCACTTCATCTGGCGAGAGGTTCGTAAAGGCCTTTTCGCCATTTGTATTGGCACCCGCCTGCGACGTTGAATTCACCTGCTGGAAGAGCGGACGGCACTCTGCCGACCCCAGTGCCATACAAAATTGCTTCGTTGCATCGGTCAAGGGCTCACTGGAATAAGCCACCGTATTCAATGCAGCATTGCTTGAACCGCCACGCTGCCCCAAGGCAATGCGTCCATCTTCACGCACCCACAAGCCATAGGTCGTATTCACCAATGTCTTGCCCGCTTCATAAAAGCTCGCCTTAGCCCCATTATTGGCCAAAGTCAACGACTGACGCGTCGGCGTGCCTGCGGTCCACTTGTAGAGTTCCATTACAGCGACATCGCGCGGTTCCTGTTTCGTGTCATCGGCGAAGCGCATCACCTGAGAAACGCGCAATTCGTAATACTCCGGCCGACTCGGTCTCGTGTAGTCAATCAAGTAATACGACACGGAGTAACCCGAAGGTGCGCAATCTTGTTGGAGATTGGTAAATTCAACCCCCGCAGAAAGCCCACGCCCTGTGATGTTCATGCTCTCGCCATCGGCAGAAACCAATTCGGCAATTGAACCACGGTCATAGGGCAATGACGCGCTCAACTTAAAGCTCAGCTTACCCACGCCATTCAGACGAATTGAGACGTTTCCATCGTCTCGCGGTGCCAAGGTGCCACCACCACCCCGCAGACGGAAGAGGGCATCTGGACGGTAAATCCCACCTTCGTAGGTGTAGCGACGACGGAGGAGCACCTCGGTGTTTGCCCCCATCTTCAAATAGTCCGAGTAGTCCGACCCCATGTCGCCCTCTGCGCGCAACCAATCTGGCTCGGCTTCATCGGGTGAAGCACCCCAAGAGGCGAAGGCCTTCGTCTCTGTCACATAGGAATCTTCACGCAAGATAAACGCAAATTCACCCGCCTGTTGCAAACGTCCAGTGAGCAGCTTTTCGATAAAGGAAGTCGTATTTGCCAAGGGGCCTTCATCGGGAATCCATCCATTCATTTCACCGAGCCCACTCACCCCAGGCGTGCAATCAAAGTCTGCCGTGGCAGAGGTGACGTTTTCACGGAATTCCGTTTCCACAAAGCGTTCGGAGGGATCCCAAGTGTTGAAGTCTTGTTTGAAGGAGCCCGCCAAGTGCGCCACGGGTGCGTCAGGATTGGTGAAGTCAAGCTCCACCATCAGGTGTGCATTCGGAATGGTATCCACTGCCACGACCACGGGCACGGTCGCCGCTTCAGACTCTGCCTTAACAAAAGTTTCGGTCACAGAGGGTACGACTTCTACTGCGTTCGGACGCAAGGAGGAGGTGGAAACCTGAAGGTTCTGACCATACCATGTCTCCTTCCCTTCCTTATCTACCGCGCAAATCTTAAAGGAGATAAAGCCAGCCTCGCAGATGTCATCGGTCGGATCCGTTGATGTCTGGTCGTCCTCTTTGCATTCGTCACCCCAAGCATACACAGCGGTGGGTTCTTCATGACGCAACTTCTTTTCAAGGTCCACGCGCCAGGTGTTCTTCGCCTTCGAGGAGGGCAAGAGCTGCGCATTAAAATAGTTGAGGTCGTAGTTCTTTTCAGTGGTACCCGTGCGGTAGGTCACACGCAGGAAGACCGACTCGGCAACGGCGGGTTGCTCGCGTACATTTAATAAATAAGGATGGTGAATCGACTGTAGGGGGTTGGCCGGATCTTCTGTGTCATAGCCGTCCAACGTCTGCCGAATCGTTTCAAATCCATCAATGTTCTCACGGCCCGCTTCGAAGGAACCATAGACACCGCAGTCCACTTCCACATCGTAGACCCCTGCCAACATACCCGTCAAGCGACCATTCACATCGGTAAAGAAGGCGTTTTCACGCACATTCACCGTGCCATCGGCATTCGTGATGAGGACACCAGGGATGAAGTTCGCCGTAAGTGTGGCATAGGCAGAGCCTTCGGACTTCACGACCGTCGCCGGCACTTCATACCATGCACGAGCGCTATCCCCTGCGGCGCGACGACGGAAACGGAATGCGCCTTCGTAGCCGCGCGGGGTTTTCGTCGTATTAGAGACGGGATTCACCGAAATCTTTGTCGTGAAGACGCTCCCTGCGTGGGGTTCGGCGCTATCATCACTCTGGTCTGCTAAATCCACCCCCAACGCGCTAAAGGTGGCCTCAGGTTTCGCAGAGCGCACCAACAAATCGCGAATGATGTAGGTGAGGCCATTTGCCACGTCACTGACCGCATAGGCTTCATTGAGACGCACAATACGGAAGCGTGCTCCCGCATTTTCTGGCAAGTTGTCAAAGTTGACCGTATAGGTCTTAAAATCAGCCATCAGGGTGATGGTTTCAACGTCCACCCACGCATCATTCACCCATGCCTGCACGAGTAATTCTGCAGGAACTTCGTCCTCATTCATAAAGGTGCGTGCCTTAAAGATAATGGAGGAGACGCCATCGGGATAGACGGGAGATTCCACACGTGCAGCATCGGAATAGTCCGTCTTCGTGCGCGCCACACTCAAGAGGTGCAAGCCCGCATCGCCATTCTGAGAACTTCCAATCGCACCGTTGTAGATCTGCCAAGAACCATACTTTTCGGAGTCGGCGATAGCGGTGTTCTTGGAAATCATCGGCATGGAGGCAAGGATGTAGGAGTCATACTTGCCCATCAACACCTGAGAGGAGGAATCTAAGTGTTCAGACTCTGTCCCTTGAGGCGTCCAAAGACGCACATCTTGGAAGCTCATCTTACGGCCATGGTCCTGGATATCGGAGATACGCGCCACAGAACCCAAACCATAGCGGGAGGCAATAAACCATTCATAGGTCGCTTCACCTCGCAGAAGTGAGCCCACCATCTGCAGGGCCGGGTCTACCGTGGAGGTCTTCAAGGCATCCGCCACCGAGATGGGTGCCGTGAGATAGGTCGCTTCCCAACGTGCCGGATTGTGCGCTAGTCCCACGCCGATGTAGTTCACAGTGGTCGTGTCTGATACCGCAGTCAAATTGAGGTTCGTCGGCTCAAGAATCAAAACACCCTGATCGTCAGCCTGCGGCATCGGATAGTAAGCACTCGTCGCAGGTGTACCGGCCGCCGTGTACGGCGCATCACGGGTGAGCGTGAGCGAACCATCAAAGGCCGTCGAGGGGCCACGATGTTTACGGAACATCACACGTGAGGGCGACGCATACACTGGAATCGCACCGTGACGATTTGAAGTTCGCGGCACACTCACGGTCACTTTCAACCGCACCTGCGTGGTCGCGTCCGTCACCAGTCCGCCCGTTCGGGTATTCCCCGTGCCATCGCCTGCATCAATCAACGAAAGTGCGTAGGAAACGCGTTCTTCCTGTACCACACCCTGTGCTCGCGCGGCGAACCCGTAAAACAGGCTCGCCGTAAGGAGGAAAAGGGCTCCGAGTTTAAATTGTCGCTTCATGGTTGGTTAGTCCAATTTTTCTGCTTGGTTGTTCAGTCCACCCGAACCATACCATTTCGAGAGTTTTTGTCTACGTGAAGTATTGGGCGTTGAGGGGTCCAACGATGGATCGCGAATCGCCTCAACATGTCCATCTGCAAAGCACACATGCGCATAGTACATGCCGTTGTCTTCATGAATAAAGCCCATACTCTCGTCGCCGCCATCCCAGTCCCAAACCTGGTCACCTGCGGTATCATTCGCGGATTTGACATTTTCATTATCCAAATCCAATTCCACAATCAACGCCGTCTTCGAGGGTAATGCCTCTTCCTGCGACTGTGTATCAACGTACACCATCAAATCCGAACGGCCCAAGCGAATCGCCGCATGGTCATGGTTGGAACCGCACGAAAGGCAGGCGCCAGAACCGCCACCGCCAGCCGTGCCGCCACCTACGCCATAACGGTCGCGACCCGTTTCGTAAAGATCCTTATCCGTGCCCGTAGCCACATTCATCGCATACGCACGGCAAATCTGATGCTTCGGAATGCGCAACTTCGCCAACGCCATAGCGTCAAACGAAGGATTCGAAAAGACCTTCAAGTCGCCGTCGACATACTCGTAGAGTGCGCCATTGATAATCGCCACTTGGCCCTGGGAATAAACTCCCTCTGCCGTGCCATACCAACTCGCCGGAACAGGGTTCATCCCCCCTTCGCTGCTCTTCGAGTCAAAGCACAAGCAGCACCCCAATTCATTCACTTCGGTCCCATCCACGGAATCGTTGTTGTCCAAACGACCACACCCGTCGATATCGTGATTGCCATCGCCAATCACATCCCCTGCGCCATCTTCGCCCTTCGAACGCGGGCAACTGTGTTCAAAATAGACCCAACCCCGCGCACGGCCATAACGACGTTCACGCGTGCCATTTTCATTCTCGCGCCAGAAATTGGAAAAATAACCGCCCGCCGCAGGATAGCAATTCTTGTTCTCCGAACGGTACGTCATCACCGCACGCCCTAAACGCATGAGGTTATTGCGACTCACCGCATCATCCCCCACCGAAAGAAAACGTCCCACCGCAGGCACCATCGCCGCAGCCAAAATGCCAATAATCACAATGACGACCAGGAGCTCTATCATCGTAAAGCCCCGCTTCAAATTCGAGAAACTCATTTTGTCACCTCTCACGTTGGATAATAGTATAGACGAAAAAGCAACATAATGGAAGCAAAAAATACAGAAATTCTTTCTAATAGAAACGCACACACCCGCATAACACACCTGCGCCACGAGCAAGCCCCCCTCGCGCTCGCCTCACTTTCCCATCCATCCGCGCTCGCCCCACCTCGGAGCCCCGCTTCTGCCTCTGTGACAGTCAAACCCTCGGCTGGTGAGGACTGCAGGCGGCTTTCAAGCCCACCTTCCATACGGCCATGAACAGTTAAACCCACAAAGGTTCTGCGGCCTTCGCTCCGCGAAGGCATGGCCCTCAAGAGACCGCCCTCCCACAGCCCCACCGCTCCCTCACGAAGCCCTTCTGCTCCACCTCTTCGCCACCCGCGCTCCAGTGAGACACCAAACGACGGGGGACTCCCCCGCTCCCCTCGCGCGCCCTTTTCAGGCGAGTCTGCAGGACGAGCACGGGGTAAAGCGTCCCCACTGCCGCGGTGGGCAGTGGCTACGATAAACGAGTCCTCACAGGAGTGGCGGCAGTGTTCTTCTCTCCCCCTCTCCTCCTCCCGCTATCCCGGCCAGGAGGTCGGGGAGCGCAGCGTCCCCGTCGTTTGTATCATTTACGGGCGTAAAAAGGGCTGCGCGAAAAGTTCACTTTTTCAGAAATTTTAGCGATTTTTCGCCTGTTGAAAACTTTTTTGAGTTATCAACACGTTATCAACAATGAGACTTTTTCGACGCAGCTTTTGAAACTTTTTTCGACGAATGAGCAGATTTTTGAACGAAATGCCGAAGCATACAAAAAATGCATAAATCCTTTAAGGGAAAGGAGATAATGCAGAAATGAGGGGCAATCAACTCCGCTACAGTGGCTTCGTTGCGAAAAATTGGCCCCGAGGGAGGAGAAAAGTTATCAACAATTTACCCCTTTTTGAGGAAGATCTGCAGAAATTTTCGGTCAATATCAGCGAAATTGGGCTGCAATACTAGCGAAATTGGGGGGGTCAATATGGGCGAAATTGACTCTTAGTTTCGCCCATATTCAGAGCCACTTTTTGCCCTTTTTAAGCCACATTTCACCACTTTCTAAAATGACGATTTGACATATTGAAAAAGTTTTGTTACACTGTAAGTGTGAGTGGGAAGAAGACTTATTATCAACTACGTGAAAGAATTTTTCCACAGACTTGCGCACCCACTTTCCTCGCCCCGCTCGCCTGCCACCCCGCACGAAGCATCTCTCCCCTCGCACCCAGCCTTCTCCTCTCCCATAGACCCGCCGCCCGCCTTCATCACTCCGCGTCACCCTCACATATCTCACCGAAAGGTGAGGAGAAGCACGTCTCTCTCCAGAGTGTCACCAAACGACGAGGAGAAGGATCTCCTCCATAGAAGGACCCCAGAGGAGTCTGCGGCGCAGCCGCTTATCTATCCCTCACCTATCTGAGCGGCAGGCCGTTGCCTGCCTTATCTATCCAGAAGCGAGAGTGGCCATCGGAGATAGATGAGACGGGCAGCAGCCCGTCTATCAGATAGATTACGGATAGATTAAAGATAGATTATTTAGCCAGCCCGCACCCCAGCCGCCATCCCATCACTCCACACTCCGCCATCAGCCTTCATCACTCCGCGTCACCCTCATAGGTCTCACCGGAAGGTGAGGAGAAGCACAGCCTTCCAGCCCCCCTCTCCACCGCCCCACTCCCCTGAGAGACATCAAACAACGGGGGGACACCCCCGAACCCCCTCGCACCCACACCTCGCGCTCCCCACCCCCCCTCGCGCTCCCCGAACCCCCTCGCGCCCTTCTCAGGCGAGTCCGCAGGACGAGCACGGGGTAAAGCGCCCCACTGCCGCAGTGGGCAGTGGCTACGATAAACGGGGCCTCGCGGGTGCAGGGGTGCGGCACCCCTGCACAGGGGTGGGGGGGCAGCGCGCCCCCCCCCATCGCGCCCCGCGCCCGGCGCGCGAGCGTGTCGCCGTGGT
>JAEIGA010001045.1_pt1 | contig 41876 bp, 47 predicted proteins | sample 9270691 | NCBI WGS metagenome assembly JAEIGA01 (sample SAMN17057246, study PRJNA624740) | gut metagenome | biome: biome; isolation source: fecal sample | host: Bos grunniens | place: China: Xizang | collected 2019 | reverse complement strand
TCCATATCTTGATGGTCTTTTGCGAATGATTTAGAATCGAATGTGCTTCTCTCAGAGGTTGTCCATGAGACACTAAATGAATCTGTTTTGCCCCTACTTGAAGTGGTCATATAACCCTTAATGCGGTTGGCTATAGCATCCTTTTGCTCTTCAAGCCTCTTTATTTCCTTCTGTGTAGTCACATAAAGCATTAAGTCAGAGCTATATCCAGAGAGGTCGCAAGAGGTATCGTCCGACTGTGGGTAAAGAGCGTTAAGCGCATCAGAGGTAGCGGAATGTCCGTCAACAGGAGGCGTTGTGTTGGTAGCAACATACTTCTGCCAGAAATCTTCACCCGTGTTCGCCAACGCTTCAACCTCGCCATCCTCGACATAAACCATAGAATCGCACCATTCAGGTTTTACATCGTTTTCAATTCTGGTCATCAGATAGATGCGGAGTCCAAAGCCGTAGATAAGCACCGCAAGATACCATCTGTCGTACTCACTTACTGCAAGATAGTGAACACATTGCACATAGTAGTTGTCGGGGAAGCTTCCGTCACGGTATTTCTTCTCATTCAGCGTGGAAATCATCTTACACTCAACACCAGACTTCTGTCCGACCACCTTGCGGTCAATGTTTGCATGCAGGTGAGGATATTTGTCGTTCCTCCAAGTAGCGGTGTCGTTGATAACTTTTAGCCCTGACTTTTCGCTAAAACGCTGCGCTACATAATCCTCAAGGTCAGTGCCTAAACGCATCCACTCAGACGGCTCTTTATCGGGCGTTTTCCCCGTCTTGTCCATCCACACCGACAACGGTGATGCGTAAGGACTCATGCCAAGCACCGCCCCCATATCCGAGCCGCCGAGACTCTTCTTTCTTTCTGCTAACCACTCTTCTCTGTTGGTTGTTCTAATTTTTTTGATCATAACGGAAAAACCATCCTTTAATTTTTTCGCCTCGCAATATTGCTCTGTATATCGAATCTTGCCTAATTCCTGTTTGTCTTGAAGCTTCTCGTTGAGAGGGAAAGTGAACGATTTCACCAAAGTCATTTTCCCCCACGACAGGAGTAGCATTTATAATCTGCCGCCCTAAAGAATGAGAATGATAAAGATTCTCTTTATTTGTTGCCCATCGCAAGTTCCACACACGATTGTTTTTTGTGTTGCAATCAATGTGATCAACAGAATCCTTCCCTTCAGGATTTGGTATAAAGGCTGTTGCAACCAACCTATGTACCGTAAAGTAATTTGGCTTCCCGTTTTGTAGAACGACCTTCATATATCCGTACCTATCTTCATGTTGCTTAAGAAGTCTGCCCTTCCTTTTTCTCTGATAGGTGAAGCCATATGAGGTTTTTACAGTATCAAACCTATCAATGCTTCTAACTCTACCAAAATTGCTGACCTCATAACCATCAAAGCCTTGGATGGAGAGCCATTCTTCTCTGTCTTTATAAGCAATTTCTTTACACATGATTCTTTTCTCCTTTTTATTAAGCAACAATAATGCCGTTGGTCTTTTCAGCGAACGCCATTGCTTCACAAGCATTGCTGAAGGTTTTTATTACTTCTTTGTTGAGCAAACTGCTCCAAAATCTTACTGCACACATTTTTTTCTTCTCCTTAATTTTTCAATGATTTACCATAGTTTCTTAATGCGGTTATGACCGCCTCTTCTCTTTTGGATTTCTCTTGATTCGATAGAATCGGTCTGTGTATATTTACAACAGCGTTCCCGACTCGAATTGTCTGGGTAATCCATTCTTTGTCCATGTTGACCTCCCAAAAGTTTTGAAATCAAGTCATATTAGTAAAAAAAATATTCGCTAACCTGTTCTATCGGTATATTGAGTTCTTTGCAAATCGTCTCAATCTCTTGCGCTTTCCAAGGCGCAAGTGAGTTGAGTTTATGACTCAAAGAACATCTTTTTATACCTATAGCGGCTGCGAAATTGGACAAAGTCCCATACTTTCTCTTGATTTCTTCACGAAGCTTGCCGTAAGTTCTCATGTTTGTCACCTCCTTTATGATGTCGTTTTGCGGACTTGATTTCAAGTCTACGCCTATAGTATAGCGAGAATTTTCAGACAGGTCAAGCGATTTTGTATAGTTTTCAAGACTTTTTTTAATTTTTGTCTTGATTTGTTGACTTTTCGCAATAATCGTGATATCATAAATTTAGAAGGAGGTGAAAATAATGGGAATTTGGAATAAAACTTCGACCACAGGAGAAAGGCTTCAGCAAGCAATGAAAATTGCAAACATGAAACAAGCAGACCTTGCGAGAGCAACGGGAATAGGAAAAGGTGGAATAAGTAATTATGTAACTGGTAGATATGAGCCAAAGTCAGATATAGTAAGTAAACTTGCTATGGCTCTTGGTGTTTCAGAAATGTGGTTATGGGGATATGATGTCCCTATGGAAAGACAAAAAACTATCCCCCAAAGCAAGAGTGACTTGTCCGAGGGAGAAAAGATTTTACTTGACCTATTCAACAGAGTTCCCGAAGATCAGCAGAAGCTTGTATTGCAGATGATTCGTGCTGCTTTAGGAAGCCAAGAACAATGAGAGCTGCTGTCATTAAAGCTCGTTCTGGTTTATCGTTTTCACGGATGAGCTTGAGTAGTTTGATTTCGTTTTCAGACATATGGATTCCCCCTTTCCCAAGATAATTTTTAGTTTAATACCCATTGTCTGAATTGTCAATCACACTTCGACAAATACCAACAATTACATAGAAAGGAGAATATTATGAGCAATTTAGAACGAGGAATCTACCTGCTCTACCTTCGTAAGTCACGGCAGGATGATCCCAACGAGACCATTGAAGAAGTATTATCAAAGCACGAGACAATGCTACAGGAGTATATGCAGCGAGAGTATGGCTTCACAATTCCTGAAGAGAATATCTACCGAGAGGTCTGCTCTGGAGAATCCATTGAGGAAAGAACAGAAATAAAGAAAGTCCTCGCCCGAATTGAAGATCCGATAGTAAAAGGCGTGGTCGTTGTAGAGCCTGAGAGACTTTCCCGTGGTGACTTGATCGACTGCGGTAACCTTATCAGTCAGTTTCGATACACAAAAACATTGGTTATTACGCCGATGATGACCTACAACCTCGAAAACAAGATGGAACGAAAGTTCTTCCAAGATGCGTTGCTCCGTGGTAATGACTATCTTGAGTACATCAAGGACACATTATTCAGAGGCAGAGCAGCCAGTTGTAAGCGTGGTAATTTCGTAGGAAACTGTCCCCCCTATGGATATAATAGAGTTAAGATTGGGAAGGCTTGGACACTTGAGCCTAACGAGAATGCTATATATGTAAAAATGATTTTTGATTGTTATGTTAATGAGGGAATGTCTTCAGGTGCTATCGCTCGTAGGCTTAACGACATGGGAGTTCCAACCCGACATGGTGGTCTTTGGGAAGAATCTGTTATTCGTGGGATACTCGTCAATAAACATTACATAGGCAAGGTTTTCTTTGCCACCACCAAGGGAACAATAGTTATTGAAGATGGCGAAAGAAAGAAAAAGACCGTCAAACAATCTGAAGACCTATCGGTAATCGCAGATGGTAAGCACCCTGCCATAGTGGATGAAGAAACCTTCAATAAGGCATCAGAAAGAAGAGCTTTGAACGCTCCACGAATTAAAACAGGCTTTAGACTCGCTAACCCCTTCTCTGGCTTGATTTTCTGCAAGAAGTGTGGACGAGCAATGCGTTTAAGAGTCAACACTCACACAACAGATAGAATGCTCTGTAATAATGTCCCAAGTTGTTTTAAGTCTGCACCAGTTCCAGAAGTTACAAAAGCAGTTATCGCAGCTCTTGAGTATGCCGAGCTACCAAACCTTGAAGCGAAGCTCAACAATAAAGAAGGAGACTCCGCTATTATACAACGAAATCTCCTTGCAAGTCTTCAGAAACAGCTTTCCGAATTAAGAACACAAGAGGAAAAGCAATACGACCTTCTTGAAAAAGGCATCTATTCAGAGGAATTATTTGACCGAAGGAATGCTGCCCTACAAGAAAAGATGGAAGCTCTTAAGAAAAAAATCCAAGAAGCAAAAAACAACATCCCTAAAGAAATAGACTACGGCGAAAAAATCATGACACTAAAGAAAGCTATAGCAGGATTGAAGGACGAAAGCATCCCCCCTATCGAGAAAAACAGATTGCTCAAAGCAATCGTAAAAAGGATAGAATACTCTAATAGCAGTAAGCGTAGCGAGTGGGGAGTAAACAACATAACCCTTGATGTTTACTTGCGTTTGTAGACTTCTGCCCTATATGTCCATCATTAGGTCTTGGATTCATACTTGGACTAATGATGGAACAAGTTGGATTACCTTAAATTTATTTTGATTACCTCCTCAATTCCTGCATTATACACAATGCGCCCATATTTTGTCAAATAAAAATATGGATGTCTATAAAAAATGGTTGTCTATAAATCACTATATATTAAGGAAGAAAAAATACAAAAAGCGTACCAAAAGGTGCGCTTTCTGTATGAAATAAGGAGAAAAGAATTATGAAAAAAAGCTATTTAAGTAAGGAGTTCCATGTGTTTTGACCACATATTCCGTCCTTTTCAAGTTTGTTAGCCTTCTGGTAGTTTCGTACAGCGGAGTAGGTCTTGCTTCCAAAATCGCCGTCCACAGCGAGATTGCAACCAAAGGCGTTTAGAAGCCTCTGGAGAGTCTTTACCTGTTCTCCCTTGCTTCCCTTCTTTAAGACAGAGAGTTCAACAATCACGGTGTTTTTCACCTCCTCTGCCTTCTTCTCGCAGTCATATATTATATAAGGAAGCTTTCCATGCTTGAGCCAGCTTCGTGCGTTTAAGGCGGTAATTTGAACGCCATTTGTCCACTTGGGAGTTGACTCTATAACTTTGCCGTTACCTATGTAGATTCCGCAATGCCCCTTCATCCATAGAAACTCTCCTATGGATATAGAGCTGAAGTCGGAGCTGACATTGGTACACTTATCGATCATCGCATCAGCGGAGAGGTCTGGCACACCATTAGAGGCGTAAACTGCACCTCCGTAGACTTTACTCTCGTCTCCGTTCCATCCCCATAGGACAGCCTTTATAAGACCGATACAGTCAAATCCCCATGCGGAAGTTCCGTACAACGGAACAAAGATCGATTTTACTTTATTGTCCGTGTACCAGTAAGGGTATTGTTTGGCTTTTGCCTCCACTCTGTCTTTGGTGATGACAGAGCCAAACATCCCCCAAGCGTACACTGTTTTAAGTTTTACTATCTCGTGAAGCTTACTAACGAAATTATTCGCCTTCAACAGAGGCTTCACCTCCGTCCTTGTCAACAAGGTCTGCTGCAATATCTCCAACCTTGTCTATAGCTTCAACAATTTTTTCATCTGCGCCGAGGCTTTCTGCAATGTCTTCAACAGCATCGGAAATCTGTCCGACACTTGCAGCATCAATCGCTCCTTCAACGATACAGAACACTACAGTTGCAATCAACATCAACGCTGCACCAATAATAGTGGTGATAGTATTATTTCCGATGAGCATCGTAAGCAAACCAGTAAGGTCTGCGATTGCCGTGAAAATGAATTTACGGCTTAAAAACTTCTTCATTTTGTTTTACCTCCTTTTGTTCTATAGGTGGCTTCGTAGGAAGCCTTAAAAACTTTTCGTGAATATCGTCCATAACGCCATTCACGCCAAGGGAATGATATTGCTTCCAACAGTTTTCGAAGGATTCTTTTGCATAGACGGGAGCATAGCCACGCTCTGTCCACTTGTTATAATCCTCGATCATATCTCTACGCAAGATTGCCTGAAGAGCAAGCTTCATTGTTTGTCGATCTTTTCTGTCTTTCTTAACCATTGAGACAACCCAACCTATAATCGCTGCCACAAGAGCATCAATGCCTAGAAAGCAAAGCCACTGATACAAGTTCATGTTGCCTCCTAACTAAAAGTAGCCGTAATTGAGATATCGCCGTTAATATAAGAGCCTTTTATAAGAAGTACAGCATTGTATGTATTGACTGTCTTAACGGTGTATGCGGTGTTTGCCGCTACTGTTTTCCCACCTATGGTTACGACAACGCTTTTGTAGCTTTTGCTACCACCATCAAGATGGCAGACATAATCCACGCCGTATGCTGCGGTTTTTCCACCAGTAAAGGTGAAAGTGCTACTAGCAGCCGTGTTCGTAACATTATAGGTTGCAGCAAAAGAAGCTGCTTCGTTGCTATTCACAAGCGGTAAGGTGACAACCTCAATGTTTCCATAGATGGTTTCTATTCCTGCTTGGTTTTTTAATTTAACTGTATGTGCCATAGTTTGACTCCTTTAATCCCCCTTATAAAGTGCTTTTGCTTTCACCTTGCACTCTTCGGCACAAGCGTTATATTCGTCAAATTCTTCCACTTTCGTATCACGCTGACGAAGAATTGATAACTCTTGCGAAAGAGTATATTTCTTGCGAATAAGTTTCTCTACTTCTTTCTCGTACAAGGCTTGCTTTTCTTCTGCGGTATAAGGAATAACCGTTGCAACTCGATAAAAAACATCAAAAGCCTTGCCGTTGGGCGAAATTACATAATCTTCTCCTTTTAAGTATTCTTCGGGAATGGCTTTATAATTATCGTATGTAGCGACAAGAGTTCGTTCAATTTTTATTTTCCCTTGTGTTTTATCATAGTTTGTCATTAACTCTTTTTGTTCGTTATAAATTTTCATAATTACCCCCTTTAACTAAGTTTAAGGAAAGACGCTTTTGAATAGAAAGTTTCAAGATTGCCGTCATAACATTGGTCAGCATTATAAATGTTTTTAAGGTCAACCCAAAACTGGAAATCTTCCGAAGAATAATAAACATTGTTAGGTGATAAGTCATACACTCTTTCGTCATCGCCAAAGTACTCGAATTGCATTTGTATATTTTTCTGATAACCTTGCAATTGAGTAAAACCACCGTTTGCCAAAATCCCAGTAATTTTAGCCTCAAAGTATTCTGCTGAGCCACTATCTACTTGTAGTTTTCCACAAATTACAAATTCCGCAAGATATGTTGAGTTCGTGTCTAAAAGGCTGCCTTGAAAACCAAAATCTAACAGGCGATAAGTTAGCGTAGTACCGTAGCCTTCGTAAAATTCCATTTCTTCCACTTGTACAGAATCGGAATTGATTGATAGACCACCACCGCCACCAAGTTTTGTTTCAACGCCACCAAGATTTTGATATAACCCATCGTCTTTGAATAATAGTCCTACTGTCGTTGCCCCAATTCCACCGCCACTCGCATTTTCTTGAACTGTTTGTATATGTCCGACAAGATTGCTACCGTCAACTTTAATACCGCTATACAATCGCTTTGTTGCGCTCCCGTTATTAAAAGCAACAGTTCTTCTTGCTCGAAATGCTTCGCCACCGCTAAAATTAACAGTCAACTGCCCCGTCATAGTATCGCCAGTCTTTTTAACAGCATTGGTGTTTGCGTTTTCCGCAGCCGTGTTTGCGTTTTCCGCAGCAGTGTTTGCGTTTTCAGTGGCATCATTTGCACCAATGATGGCATCGTTGCTCTTTGAGATAAGCGAAACAAGCGAAGTTATTTCTTCAGAAGATTCAGTCTCTTCATCAGAAAAAACCGTAGCATGTACCATTATTGCAAAACGAGGAGAAAAAAGTCGCTGCGAATCGCCGCCAAAAAGGATGACTTCGCAATCAACCCTTCCTTCCGTTGAGGTTACTACATCTTGATATTCGTATACGATTGTATTGTTTTGAACAACACAATCGTGATATATGATCGAGCCATCGGATTTTATTGCGCTAAAAACAGCGTAACACTCTCCAGAAATAATATAAGGCTGCCCGTTGTTTGATAGAGAGATAACCAGTTTTCTGCTAGTATCCCCTTTTTTTGCCGATATACAACACTGGGAGCTGCTTTCATTAACATCCAGTGATAGATTATGACTGATTTTATTCATAGGTATTAGTTCCTCCTATTATTGATAAATAATATCATAGGAAAGGGGGATAAAAAATCCCCCCACCTATGACTGTGTAGCTTAATGCCACGGTGCTTCCCAGATCGTGCTTGCAGACCATCCGTTCAAGTAGTACAGAACATCCTTTTGTGCGCTGGTAAGCGGCAAGGAGTCGATAACTCTCATGACTTCTACCTTAACAGAGCCACTGTCGGTTTTTCCGTCTCCATCATTGTCAGTACCTTTACATTTGCTGCGCTGTTCAGAGTAGTCGTAGTAGGTATCCACTCCGATGCCGTAAGGCTCAACCTCTTCGTAATACTTCGTTACGGCAGACTCGGTCAGATCGTAGTCGGGATACTCAAGTTTGAAGTCCCAATACTGTATCTTTGACTGTGCTTCCTCTGCAGACTTACCGCCATAGTTTATAAGCATCTCTCTAGCATCACTACTGCTTATGTAGCCTCGCTCGTATTCATCACGGATATGACTTGTAAACTGACTGTTGAAGTTCGACTCTGCCTCGTCACGGTCTTTGCCGTTTGCCATAGCAGCTTTAATGATGTCTTCCTTAACGATGTTAGCCGTTGCTTGATCTCTACCGACAATAGCCGAGTAGTAATCTTCAACCTTGAAGATACTCTCCACCTTGTTGGTGTTCGGCTTGGTCGAGTCGGACGATCCGCTACCACTGGAGTTCTTTATGGCGTTGACCTCGGCATTGATTGCAGCCACTATATTATCTTGCGAGAAGTTACCTTCTGCGATAATTTCTCTGGCTATTCTCATATACTCTGCGGTATCGCCGTTCGCTCTCGCCTGTGCAGCTTGACGGATACGAGGATCGTTTTCTCGGAGAGCTTTGCGAAGAGCAGTGTTGTAAGCTGACTCATCCTTGTAGCCGCTCTTTAAGCGTTCCACATACTCTGTGTCACCACTCATGATAGCATCGTAGAGTTTGTCAGCTTTGGTTTCGTCAGGTAATCGTCCAACGATGGGTAAGGAATCTTTAATGTCATCCCCAATCTTATCCCACAGGCTGCCCCAAGTGGTCTCCTGTCCGTTGGTTATGGTCTTAAAGAAGTTAATAAGACCATTGATATCCCTGCGGACATTCTTTACAGGAAGTCCTGCAAGAGAGCTGATGTTGTCTACAACGCTCCAAAGCGCATCCACTAAATCACTCTGCCACTTCTCAAGTTCTTCCTCGTCCATGTCATCGGAATATTGTGCAAGCGTAACGCTTACTTTTTCAACAGATTCCAAAAGATCGGTAAATAGTGCCGTGTCTGTTCTCTCAACATCGAAGCCTTGTGCAATAGACCAAATGTCTTTGAAGAACGGAAGATAAGTAATCGGATTGATGCCATCAAGGAGTTCCGTAGTGAAACTGGATAAGTATTTCTCGGTGAAGGTTTCGTCCTCGTCATCATCTCTCATTGCATAGACTAGCGATACAAGAGCTGCATTTAGAAGGATCGAGCCGTATACTGCGCCGAATGCCTTTGCAGCGTACTTCTTATCACCCCTTTTTCCTTTGATGATCGCATCCTGAAGCATGTTGAGAGAAGTCGTAGGCTCACCCATAAACGAAGTCCACATGTTAACCAACGCTGACTTGGAACGCATGAAACCACTTCTAGCAAGTACGGAGTCGTAAACTTGAGTCTTGGTTACTACTTCGGTAAATCTCTCGCTAACCTTCTTCATAAACGCTTCAGAGTTCGGTTGAAGGTCTGGATACTTCGCTACGGTCTCACGCTTTACAGCTTCCCAAATAGCAACCCAACCCATTTCATCGGCGAGCGCAGGAAGTCTGGATAGCTTCTCGTCACGGTAAGCACTGTCGGTAAAGAAGCCTTTTATCTTTGCCCCGATACTGTTGTATTCTTTAGCCGTAATGTAGTCCGTTGCAGATCGTCCCATGTTGGTGTCAAAGTAACCCATTTCTTTGATAATAGCCACAGGAGCGTACTTCTTAACTTCTGACCACAAAGCCTTATGCTTCTTGGAGTTGATTGTTCTAAAGATACCTCTAGTGATAGGTGCTATACCAAAGTGTTTCGCATCAACAAGAGCCATCGCTCTGATAATCGCAGTAGGCTGCTGAATAACAACAGATAACGAAGCCATAACCGAAGCCTTCTTAAATCTGCTTATCCACGCTTTTCCTGCGGACTCTCTCGGATCGGTTACAGCACCGCCATTCAAGTCTTTGAGAAGTTGGTCGATATAATTCGTTGCAGCTTCGCCGTGAGCGTTCTGGATGTACATTTCCACGGACTCGGTAGGCATATCCTCAGAAGTGGGAGTCTTGTAGTTGTACACACGATACATGTCTTCCATCGGAAGAACAAAGGCGTGATACATACTCATCTCGTTGACATGGTTTGCCCAGACATCCATAAAGGAAGTAAGAACGACAGGATTGCTTGCCTTTTTAACGGTCTCTTTAGTGAATCCGCTGTTCTTGATCTTCGTCTCGCCTTGCGCCTTTTCTTTAGCTATCGCCATATACTGCGGTGCAGACTTCAACGGGAAGTAGTTCTTCTCTTTGAACATCTTGATGTCGTACAGAGCCAACGAAACCTCGTTACCCTTTTCACCCATCGTACTTGACAAGTAGTCTTGCATTACATCAACGAAAGCCTTCTGATCGGGAGTAAGCTTGCTGATAATGTCAGCCAGAGTTCCATCAGAGAGGTTGTAAGCCGTTGCATCGTTGAGGTCTTTTTTAACCTTGATGCCTGCCTTCGTCTTAACAACAACTTCGGTCTTCGGATCGAACACGAAACCGCCTCTCTTAAGGTGATCTCCTGCCTGCGCTCTCTTGGAGTAAGCATACAAACTCATGATCTGGTCAAGAGTAAGTTCAAAAGCTTTACCCGAAGAAGAAGTGAATGCAAAGCGTTTGTGGAAGTCCCACGAATCGTAGTTGTACTTCTTGTGCTGCTCACGATAGAAGTCCCTAGCTTCGGAAACATCCGTTGCCCAAGTGTCCTCACCTGCTCTTACTGCATTGAAGCGTTCGGTAAGAGTTTTTGATCCAATGCGCTCAAAGGCGTATACAGGCTTCTGGTTGTTCCAGTTGTACTTTCCGACAGCCTTTTGGAGTTTACCCTCAAGCTTATCTTTCTTTTTAAGAGTATCGATCTCTTCCATTACCCTGTTGGCAAGGACTGCGATGCTCTCATTCTTTGCTGCCTTGAATGCCTTGTTTGCATTGCGGATGGTATGAAGCACCATGCGATACATATCATACACTTCCTCAAGTTGACTCAAGGTCATATCTCTCAACGGCGTGTCACCGATATCTTCTATGACGGATTGTATCGTGTTGGATATCACCTCGTCATGGGAGTTGGCAATCAACGGATCATCGGAGTTTAGAATCTTGTCGTAAGCATCCCTCAAGGCTTGCAGCTTCTCGTCCATTCTACCGCCCATTTCACGGACATTTTCAATTTTCTTGGAAATCTCCTGAATCTTTTCGGGCGTTTTTGCCTTCATCAATTGCTTTTCAAGTTCCGCTATACGAGCTTCAGCATTTACGGTGTCCATATTGACCACCGCAAGAGCTGCGGCTACAGGCTTCTGAAGACCGATAGGAACATGCTTTTCCTTCGTGCCGTCCAACAGATACTGATTGAGTTCTTTTACCACATCTTTAATCTCGTGGCGCATATCCGTTCTATGTCTGCTGTCGATACCCTTCTTTCGAGATTCTTGATGGCGGTCTAGGAGTTCTCTGGTGGTTTTGGCGAATCTCTCACGAGCCGCAGCCACAGCTTCCTTACCTCTCTGTTCTGCCTTCTTATAAGCGAGTCTCTTTTCACGCTCAAGCACAGCCTTCAGAGGTTTAGATGCTTCAAGAGTTAGAAGCTGCTTATCGTAAGTGTTGATGCGGCTTTCGGTCTGCTTCTGTTCAAACTTAAGTTTGTTGAGCGCATCATTATCCCTTGCACCTTTCGTGAACAGAATGTTATGAATCTGTTCGTTGATTTCGTGGAGATGTTGCTCTTCGGAATTGATGAGACCGATCTTTTCCTTGTACTGTGCAAGCTTGTTCTTCTCGATGTCATTCTTCGTAGCGGTTTCAAGCGCATTTGCAAGGAGTGAACGGTTGGACATACTGTCATCGTCACGCTCGGAGAATCTAGTCTTTTGAAGTTCTGGATTATCAATGATGCGGCTCTTGATGGATTCACGCATTTCTTTGGCACTTTCAGACAGGTAATTGCGACCTTCTTTCTTTGCCTTGTCCTTCGCCTTCTTGTTTTCGGCTGACTTGCGTTTACTCTCGGCTTTCTCGGCATCGGTTGGATAATGTTTCTTTCTCCACGCCTCATACTCATCGTAGCCTGCCTCTTGTAGTATCTGCTGTCTTTCTGCTTCGGTAAGAATCTTATCGATCTTAACTGCCGAAGAAATTACCCATTCAGACTGGTTGTTTTCCTTGAAAGCGTAGTAACCGCCAAAAGGAATCAATCCGAAGATGTCTCCTGCCGTGGTACTATCTGCAATACTGTTGAAGTCAGTAGAGGCATCGTAAGCCATTCTTACCCAAACACGCTTACTGCCCTTCGGATGTCCAAAAGCATTTTTGGCGGGATATCCCCTATCGAAATCCTTGCTAGACATAAGGTGCGGAGCAGAAGGTAAACCTGCTGACAAATGCCATCCGTATCTTTCACGAAGATTCATTCCTTTTACGCCTTTATCGGTGTAAGGGAATCCCTTGGCATATTGCCACTCACCAACAGGAGTTGCGTTGGATGCGCCTGCAAACAATGCGTGAAGCGTTCCGTCAGGATGCTGCTCGAACAGCTTGTAACAGTAAGCTATCTTTTCGGGGATGTAACCTGCAGGCTTGTCGCCTACAAACTTGACAGTCGTTTCGATCTTTCCCGTTCTTTCGTTACGCACCTTAACAAGAGTTAGGTCAGGCTTTGCGTTGCCCTCTTTATACTCAATCAGATCGTTGCCGATGAGACTCGAAGTGTCACGATCATCGTACAGCACCTGTCCCTCGTGAAGAACGGTATCCTTCATAGAGTCGGTGAGTTCCATCGACCAGACTTTCTCGCCTTGTCTCTTTTTGTAGAGGACTTGTAGCGAGTTCTGGAGGTCGCTTATTCCCTCTTGGATGAATGCCTCGTACTCCTCGGTGGGATCATCAAGAAGTTCATCTCTGTATTGCTCGATGTCTCTTTCGATATCTTGAATCTGATCATCAATTATGTCGGTGTTCACACCCGAAGTGTTCAGATAGGAATTGCCAACAGTAGCACCCCATTGTCTGCCATACTTCTTAAGGAATTTCGGGATGTCTTGATCGTACTCAATGCGGTAGCCTTCTGCATAATCTTCAGACCATCTCTGGGATTGAATATCAGCAGGAGTCCATCCGATACTATCATAGCCGTGTTCCGCAGCCATACGGAGCAACCTCTTAAGGACATACTCGTGGTAGTTATCACGGAAGGGAGCATCAGGAGTATCCCCTGCGCCCTTTTCCTTAAGCGAGTTTACAACTTTCTCTGCATCAAGGTACTTCTTTTGTGCGCTTTCTGCCTTTCCACGAAGCCAGTCATGTTTCTTCTTTCTGACATCTTCAGGATCGGTCATAAACTCGTTGCTGCGAACATACTTGTGGAATGCTAAATCGAGTTTCTTATACTCGTTGTAGAGCTTGTCGTGCGATTCCACGGCATCTTCGTATTCATCAGTTAAGTAGCCTTTCTGATGACCTTCATTATGCCAGTCGGATTGAATCTCTTCTATGAAGAGCATCTTCTTGCCGTTGACAATGAAGTCTTGGATGCGAGCGTGTACAAGTACGCCTTCAGCATCCTCGCCCCAATGCCCTCTCATTGCCCTGTTAGTGTAGGTGCTGTTCGGCATCGTGAAGACAATCTCACGGTAGTTAGTACCGCCTTTAAGTTTGTAATCTAACCATCTCGGAGACGAGTCATCACCTTCGATAGTTACCTCAAAAATAGTGTTGGTAGGTGAGCCGACATATGCATAGGCAAACCCATCGTTGGCATCTATAACAAACTTAACACGATCCCTATCAATGCCTTGTTGATCAGCAATCGCATAAGCTGCATCCTTGAATTCAGCATCGCTGTTGTAGGCATTGCCGTCATCATCAACGAAGACAGTCTTGCCTGACATCTGCTCACCGATCTGAAGCTGACTGCTGTTGATGAAGTCCAAGAGTTCTTGCTTGGTTACAGATTTTTTGTTTTCAAGGAACGGAACAATACCAGACCAACGGATTTCCTCTGCCTTAACTCCTCTGCCACGAAGCATGTTGACAACGGAATTTGCAGCAAACTTTTCCTGCTTCATTCCCTCAATGACCTTGCCCATCTGCGAGTAGAAGGTAGGTGCGAGGTCTCGGTCATCGTAGCGAATGTCGGGATCGGAGGTAGGTGTCTTGTTAGAGGTAGACTTGATTTGGTTGGAATCAAAAACTATATACGCCGTTCCATTTATATTGGTTTTTTTATCCGTCCCTGAAACTATTAAGCCATCGTACCCTCGTTCTCCCAACCAAGACTGAAAGTTAGTTTCGCTCGTTGAAAACAGTACCGAATAATCCTTTTTGCCGTTAACTATCGGAATATCCTCGTCACCCAACAACTCTTTGGCATACTTATCCGCTTCTACTTGTTGGATGCCATACTTCTTCCGATAATCGTAACGGACTCTTCCCCTTCGATTATAATCATATACAAGAAAATCATACATTTCCTCATAACTAATACTTGAGGTATCAAAAGGTTTTTTTACAAGCAAATAACACTCTACTACACGCTCTTGTCCACCTCTTTCCGCTGTTCTTCTTTGTGCATAACTATCCGCTATTTGCTTTTTGTCTACGAAGTAAAAACCTCGTCCCAGATTATCTATTTTTATCCTTGCTTTATCAAAAGTATAAAACTCGTTATTCGTGCCGTGATAAAGAACAAGAAGGTTTCCATTCTCGTCCCTTATCTTACTGTCTTTGAAAAACTCCCGCTGCTCTTTAGTAAGAGTGTTACCTTCGGAGTCACGGTCAGAAAGCATGGTCTTGCTATTCGGCTTGACGATTTCGTTGGTTACACGCTCAATCACAGCAGGGATAGACTCTGCAAGTTGAGCATCCTTAACCTGTTGCGATTTTACATAGTCCTTGAGAAGCTTCGTGAGGTACTTGTTGTCAAAGATTGGCTTAACAGGTTTTTGAGGGAGATATTCGCCCGTATTTTGGTCGAATGTCTTAAAGTCAACCAAGAATTTGTGATAACCTTCAGTGTAGATATAATCTCCGTTCTCATCGATATCAAGGAATTCCGAAAATCTGGGGATAAGATTATTCTCTTTGCACACCTCAAGGAATTTATTGACAAACTCTACCTTGTTGGTTATAGGCTTTCCTTCCTGTTCTGCTGCCTTTATGACCTCGGTATAGATGTTAATCTGATGAGCAGATTTCTTCTCCGTTTTTATGTCTCTTTCAGATTGAAAATCTTTATAGTTTACCCAAGCTGCTATTCCTTTCTCGCCAAGCACTTCATTGCTTTGACCAGTATGGAAAGGAATAATTTGATCGATAAACTTGCTCGTCATTGCTGCTCTGATTTGAGTCGCATTGATGCCTATAACTATGTTTCCTACATTGGGATTGTCGGTGCTGTCGAAAAAGTCGGGATGGCTAATGTCGATACCCTCAACAGTATCAAAGTCAAGGACTACCTTTCCGTCTTCTATGTGATATCCGAGGTCACCCTTTGGTATAAGAGAGCGATTAAGTTTTTCTCCCGTATCCTTTACCGCTTTTGCGTATTCGTTAACTTTCGTATAGCCTTGGATGGAAAGTCCTACTGCTGCACTATCAGTAATGACCTGAATAATGTCTATCAGGTGGAACATTTCCATATCGGAGAACGAATAAATACGAAGACCGCCGAGGTCATTCTTTCTCGCAACAACAGTAGGTGAATACTTGAGAATCTGTCTCTTGTATTCGGCATCGTTGAGAAGAAGTCTTACAGACTGCATGCCTCTCGCATTGTTGAATTTCACCCACGCCTCTTCCATTGCAGGATTTTTGGCTTTTAAGGCATTCCTTCCCTCCAATGATATAAGTTCATATATTGAAGGAGTATAAGTGTCCCCATCAATAAGTTTCAGAGCCTTAAGTTGATTGGTGTTGAACGGTTTTCCGTCAGGTCTCGTCTTACTTCCTTTTCTATATAAGTCAAGCGAGTTTATAAAGTCTTGGGCAACGATACTGTCAAGCTGTCTTCTGTCCTCAACATAACAGATTCCGCAGGCTACTTCCATTCCTTCGTCCATCATAATCGTGCGAATCTTGGCGAGATCAGTCGCTTCAAACACATGATTTGGAAACTTACGGAGGACTCTGTTCATTACATCGGTAAAGTCTCTTCTCTTTTTGCAGATATTAGAGAAATCCACCGTACCTTGCGGATAGTCAGAGTTGCTCTTTATAGCCATCTCATCTGGATCAGCAGTATAATCGAGATACTGCGAATATTTTGGATTGAGAATAACGCTTGCTAACGAGGTCTCTGCGCTGATCCAACCCTTGGCTTCCTGTTCAGTCACGCCGAATCTTTCAACAAGAGCAGCTACAACCTTCTTTTGCTGTTTGCTGTCCAAGAGGTCTCTGACCGACATGAGCGATGCGGATTCAGTATTGGGATCAACCACGATGCCGTTGTTGCTTAAAGTTTCACCAATAGCACTTTGGGCATTACCCGAATCGATGATCATATCTAGCCACATAGCCTGCAATTGCTCCGCAACATCGCCCATCTGTCTTACGATCTGTGCGGACTTGGATTCAGGCTCTAAAGTCTTATAAAGAGCCTTAATTTTTGCGATAATTGCAGTGAAGAAGTCCTTAATTTTCTTCCAAAGGGTAGGCTTCGTCTGTTGAAGCTCTGCGATTTTCTCTTGCGCCGTACCATTGAGGCAGTCAACAAGCATAGCCTCACTTGCATGAGCCACAGCCTCATCGTAAGCTTCATCGTAAGTTAGGTCTATGTTTCTATTGCGCTTTGCTCGGTCAATCTCTGCTTGAACAAGTTCCTCTACGGAGTGGTTTTTGCCGTAGTGTTCAAACAAGAAGTCAGCGTACTCCTTGTAGAGCTGGGGAGACAAGACTTTCGCTCTGTGGGTAAGCTCGTGAGATACGGTGAATAAAATTAAGCCTTCGCCATGTTTACCTGCGTTAAGGTCGATAGCAATGCTGCCGTCCTCAAAGTACATACCGTTCGGAGCTTTTACTTCTGCGCCGTTCTTATTTTTGTAAACTCGAACGCCGTCTTTGTTTACATACGAAGCAAAGATACGGATTTTAGCTTTACTGAAAGTCTTATTAAAAGCATTAAGAAACTTAAGGCTGTCTCGTCTGATATCCAAATTCTTCGCATCCTTTACGGACGGATCGTTTTTACTGATATCAATGTCAATACCCTTGTTGAGCTTTACTTCGCCCTCGTACTTTTTGTTTTTCGATTCTTTTGCATCCTCTACCTTCTTATCGACAGAAGCCTGTTTTGATTTCGTGCTGCTTTCGCTGTCGATTCTTCCACGATTATATGCAATCTTTCTCTGTTCTTCGGAAAGGCTTGCAGAGAAACCATTTTGAGACATTTCAGAGGCAGGGTATCCATAAGTTCCATAGCGGTATGCCTCCGTAAATCCATTGTAGTACGCCTCTGCGGAGATGTGGTTGCGGAGATCAGGACTGCTGTTAGCGGCGTTAAAGCCGTGGAGCATCTCGTTTGCAGACTCTGCGCTCATTCCAGCTTCAGTAGATGCCTTAACAATGAGATAATCTCTCTCACTTAAGTCAAGGTCTTTCGTGCTGACGGACTCCGTGTCTCCGTTAGAACGGCGAACAGTAACCACCCCACTCTTCGTGGGATCGAAGTCAACGATGGAAACTTCCTCACCATTGTAGGTTGTCACATCACTTCTGGCTTCCGTTTCTGCCCCTTCCTGCGAGTTTACGATGTTTCCTTGGGGATTTACCGACTCGACCTCTTTCGTTGCTTCTTGCTCCGAATTTGCTTGGATTTCAGGGGAAGCAGCAGGCTTTTTGCTAGCTTTAAGTTCTTGCGTAAATTCAGAATAGCCTTGCAGTCTCTGATTTACTGTTGAATTTTGATTTACAACAACATCCCTGAAGGTATCAGAAATGAGATTATTGTTTTCAAGCATAGCAATTTGTTTATCGGTAAAATATTCCCCCTCTACAGCCTTATAAAGCCATTTTGCAATGGTTTTGGCATCTTTATTAGAGAAGTGTTTTCTTTCGAGGGACAGGATGATTTCCGACATGTTCTGCTCGGTAAGCGTAGCACCGACTTCGTTAAGGAGTCTGCCGATGGTATAAGCTCCCGTGTTCTCATTAACCTTGCCTGCGATCTGATAAGCTACAGAGTCAGCAGCGAAGGTAGAGCCAAGTTCTGCGAGTCTACTCGTTAGTCCTGCATTTTTTACTGCTTGACCTGCTTGGGAAGTGGAAACATCGCTATATATAGTGCTGCCACCCTCAAGAACACCTGCAGTAATAGCACCAAGAAGAGCCGAATAGAGTACCTCATCAATATCTGCTGATTCAAAATTGAATGAGCCAGTTGCTATCGACTTAAAAAACGGCTCTAGTATTGTCTGGATCGCTTCTTCCGATGCTTCTGCAAGCATATTGCCACCAACCTTTATGGCTACTCTTGCAAAAGCGTTGTCTACTTTGTTCGCTACAGTGTTTACAAGTCCTCCAGAAGCCTTACCACCAAGTTTGCTGATACCACCTAATGCATATTGAAGTCCTGCTTCGGAAGCACCCACAAGAATACCGTAAGTCGTTGCTTGTGCATTGCTGTAACCAAGTTTTAGCATCTCGTTTTTTGCGTTTCCTGCGGCAGAAACACCCATAGTAGCAGCACCTGCGATGGGATTGATAGTACCAACAAGAATTGACGGCAACATATTGCTAGTTGTATTGACTAGATCATATCCAACCTGTCCCCAAGAGCCACCACCAAGCCAATCTGGAAGTTGCCCACCAACATCAGAAAGATCTTCTCTTGCTATGCTTCCTGCCAGTTGGTTGACAGTCGGCTCTGAAGGCGTGTCGCTGAACAGACTTTCAACGCCTTGACTAAACGAGTCTAACCCAGATGCAAAAGCAAGCGTATATGATGCAATTATATTACCATCTAATCTTCCTGCCCAATCATAAGCTTGTCTATTTCTTAAATCATTATCTATGAGGTTTAAGAATTTATTAGCATTTTTTGTATCGCCTTTAGCAAGATAGTAACTGTATATCTTGACCTCGTCTTCGGTCATGAAGTGGTATTTGGGATCGATACGATCTTCATCGTTACCCTGAACGACACTTCTCCAATTTTCCTCGCTTGCCATGAAGGTAGCTATATTGTTAATATCATCCGCAAAAGGATACCACCCAAAAAAGCTTGCTCCTGTCGCATCAGAATATGTGGGATTTTTTATAGCTAACCCTTTTTCTACATATAGTTCGTAATCGCTTGCGTTCTTTGCGTTGTTTTTAATAGTTTCGAGTTCCTGTACTTTGCTAGCCTCTTCATAGAATTCTTTCAGTTTATCGTAAAAATTTGTTGAGTTACCCCAACTATTATTGTAGTAAAAAAGTTCAGTGCCGTTCTTTTCGTTCCCATCGTCAGCTTTAAGGTAGTCTTCATATTTTATCGGACTTGTGTGACCACTTTTATAGTAATCCCAACCATTAATAAAAGAATAAGCCACACCCCCATACTTAAAGGTATCAACACCGTCTGGATCGTTATAAATTTCTTCGACTAAATCAAGGTCTTTTTTTACTTGTTCGAGGTCAACGCTTAAAAGCTTGTTGTAGTATTCTTGATCTTCAAGATACTTGTTGTAGTCTTCTTCAGTCTTAAACTGCCCGTAGAAATCATTGTAGCCTTTGAATGCCTCAACAACGGATTGAGAATCTTTGTCAAAGCCATCTAAAAAGGACATGAAGTTATTGTACTGCTCTTCGGATAGTTTGTTCTTATTGGCGTTAATGAAAGAACGAACATACCTTGCTCTTGCGTTAAGGTCTTCAAATGCGTAGCTGAAAGAATCATAATCAGTCTTTGCGCTACTGTATGTAACATTGCCGATAGATTCTTGTGCGCCTTGCAAAGAGTCAACAGCATCGGTAAAGAAAGAGTTTACATAGTCCTCGTCAACCCCTACATCCTTAAATGAAATGCCGTTGCTACCAATTTTTTTCCTTAATTGTGCAGCACTGCTGTTTTCTCTTTCTTGGTTGTTTTGCAGCTTCTCCTTTAGTTCTTGATAACTACTCTTATTCTCCCCAGCAGGAGACCAATACTTTACTTCGCCTTCTTCTGGCTCTCTTGATTCACGGTCAAGGTCTCTAAAGCCGTCCTTTTTTAAGCGTTCCTTGAGTTCAGAATAACTTGACATGGATATACCTCCTATAGTAGACCTAAATCAGACATAATTGAAGCAGCTTCATTTTCTGTAAGTTTTCCGCTATTCAACGCATCACTAATCTTTGCATCGATATAATCCTCGTATTTTGTGTATTTCTTTCCGTTATAAGTAGCACCTCTCGTGCCAAACTCTGACCGAGTTACGCAACCTGCAATGAAGTCCGTGGTCGTTTTGTTGTCGACATAAGTAAAACCAGATCCTGCCTTGTCATCATTAGAGCCACCAGAGACAGTCGGAAGTTTTGATGAGCCACCACCGCCGCCACTAGAGCCGCTACCACCAGAAGAGCCGCCACCAGTATTAGCATTAGCCTTTGACCATTCCCATTGTTCTCTAGTTAATGCTTGCTGTTCGTTAAATTGTCGCTGTGCTTCATCAAACTCCCTTTTCCATTGCTCATCCGCTATAGCATCACGGTGTGTCTGGTAAGCGTAGGACTTGTCATCGGAATACTGACCATAGGAGAAATCTCTCTCCGCAGCATATTTGTTATAGTCGTAAGTACGCTCATTATCATAAGCGTTAGCGTAGTAATCACGGTCAGCAGCAAGCTGATTATACTCATCCATATGCATGCCGTATTGAGCGTTTCTATCGTCCGAAAGCATCGCATACTGGTTGTATAGGTCTTGACCTTCTTGATTGTACTTGTCGTAAGCCATCTGATAGAGTTCAGGAACGATGTCGTTTAGGTTTTCAAGGGATGCCTGATAAGCCTGATTGCCGACAGTAGCAGCGTAGGAGTTGCCGTAGCCTCCAGTCATAGCTGCCGCTTGTCCCATCGTATCCTGCATAGCCATCTTTCCCTGCTGGATGTACTTATCCTTGTACTGCTGATAGAGAGCATCGCCGTTAAGGTCATAGGAAAAGTCCTCACGATTCATGATTTTATCAAACACGGAGTCATACATTTCCTGATTGCCGTAGATAAAGTCACCGTGATTGTTAAGAGCAGCTTCCGCATCAGCCTTTTGCTTGCCAGCTTGTATTACGGAGTCTCCCTCTTTATAACTCGAATACTCGAAGGGATCGTATTCAAACTTCGGCGTACTGGAAGCTTCGATCTTTCCACCGCCAAGAAGCGATCCCCAAGTTTTCTCGCCTACGATACCATCAACAGAAAGTCCGTTCTGCTTCTGATACTTTCTGACAGCAGCTTCCGTTTGGTCTCCCCAAATACCATCAACAGTCAAGCTAAAGCCGTTAGCGTTAAGCTGTCTTTGCAGCTCCTTAACATCATCGCCCGATGCTCCGTATCGAATTTGCGGTCTGTTGTTTGCCATTTTTTGTTTTCCTCCTTTCTTATGACAAAGTTACTTTTTTCCACGGTGTCCAGCCTGTGGAACTAAAATAACTTCGAGTGTATATATTCCCTGTATGTGTTCTATAGGTTTGGTAGGCAAATCCCCACCAAGCCAATGTTGTTGCGTTTTGCCCCATAGCAGATAAAACCTCAAGCAATCCCGTTTCATCAACAGGATAGTTTGAACAAGATACCGATGACGGAGCGGATGAGCCAGAGTAATAGCCTGATTTATACACAAGTTCGTTGAAGTCCTTGTAGTGATAGTTATCTATCGCTCCTATGTGCTGGGGAGATAGCTTGCCACCTACTGTGACATCTCCTCTTGCTTTAAGCTCCCAATCTTCAGCAACATCCACGCAATTTTCTATTTCCGAGTATTTGCCGAAAGAAACGCCTTTCCCACCATTTCGGAGATGCATATCAACATCTGCCGTTGGGATCATCAACAACACATACGAGGACTCTCCGACTGTATCTGCAATTTCAATTTGCGCTATGTATGTTTTGGACAAAGAAAGATTTGCTTCTACTGTTGCGGATACATTATCATCCGCACTACCTTCAGCAAGTAGAGTCTGCCAGTTTCCCCAATCAGTTGTGTTCTCCACTTTTAGTCTGAAACGCATTGAACAGAAGTTTTTCTGCGTATCCCCGTCCATTACCTTGCTATACTTTCTGCCTGCCTTGATGCAAAGGTAAGTTCCTGCAGGACTTAAAGTTCCATCAGAGGTGCATCTATTGCAGACAATGGAGTTCTCGTTTGAATACGGCACTAGCGCAGGCTTGCTGTACGGAATGACCTCTATTTCTTGAGGTATGGATGAAGTTAAACCTCTTGAATCTTCGACTGTACCAATAACGGATATTTTGCCCGTGTTAATCAATACATCGGATTCATACGGAGACGAGTAACTTTTCCCTGCTACCTTCAAGCTATAGGCTGATATTGTCGCACCGTATTTTCCTTTGCCGCTAAACGCTGCCTTCACTCTACTCTTGCCCTGAATGTACAAGGACGAGAATGTGTTATCGAGAGAATGAAGAGCAGATAATCCCATCGTTGCGCTAGGTCTCGTGTCCTCATTGTCAGGGATGAAGACTGTGCAAGTATACGATGAGGCATCGCCTATTTGCTTGGTACAATCTTTGTCTGTATAGGTATAAAGCGTAACTGTCATTTTCGCATCTTGGCTGTTCTTAAATTGATTTGCAGCTTCAATAGATATGCCGTAGGATGCGTTGGTATAAAGTGATGTTGTGTTCGGATAGATTGGTACAGTTGTTAGTGACCAATTGCCTACCGCAAACTTGATTTTGTAGTAAAAACTTTTTGAATGCGGTGTCCATCGTACAGTACAGATATTTCCGAGCGTTACATTAGATGCAAAAGATATTGTGGATGCTCTCGGAATAGTATCGAGTTTTGCCGTACCACTGCAGGAAGTGGAAGTAAACGAAGTATCAGGAATACCACCTGCAGCTTTTATCGTGATGGACTTCGTACCATCGGAATCGTGCGATATACTCTTTATAACAGTTGCGGCGGTCACCCATTCGTCTTCGGTAATAGACAAATATTTTGACGAGTTAACTGTAGAGCCTGCAATGGATATAGCAAACGAGCCAGTTCCGCTGGTGGTGTATCCTGTATTGTTGCGCTTGTATTGTAGCGTTGCTGTCACCTTACTCGTGTTAGAAGAAGTAGTAGCAGTAGATGACCATACAATACGGCTGTCTATGTACTGGTTATTAGTAGAGCCTGATATAGTACCTGATGCCATAAGTCACCTCCTTATATCCACTTGATTGCAAGACCATCAGAGGTATCAAGCACATACCTACCGAGAGTCAGCGTACCTGTAATTTCAGCGTTTGTTATATGCAACTTGTAGTCACTGATATAGGCTACTTCTACATCACTCTTGTCATAGAATGAGAGCCTGTCACTCGTAAAGCGAGCGTACTTATTGAAGACCTCTACGCCATCTATCTCGTTCTTTTGCCCGATTTCCAAGCCGTAGATGGGTACGCCTGCATCATCGTAGAACAGGAGACCAGACTTAATGTGGGCGTTCACTTCAACGAGACTGTGTTCGAGATTCTCGATCTCAGTAATGATCTTCTGCATTGAATTGAACATGTTTGTGATTGCTGTAGAGTTTGCAGTAACACTCTGCTCCGTCTGCTCCATATAAGTACCAAAGTCAGACTGCGCCACATACTGTCCCGTGAATCTCTCATTGATCTCTTCATAGTAGGCGTTCACAATGTCCGCAGACTTGATAATAAGAGCCTTAATCGAGTTAAAGGTAGCTTCGGCTTTTTTTGATTCCTCGGCAGCGGTAGCCTTACTGCCCTGCTGAAGAACAGTGGTTTCCTCGCCGCCGATTGCGTTCAAGGCGTAGTTGAGCTGGTCTACGAGCTGATAGAGATAACTTCTTATCTGCTCAAACTGTCCTCTCTCCGTAGTTGAGGATATCTTTGGGTATTTAATGTCTACACTCATTAGTAGTCACTTCCTTGTTCCAAGGTCTTGGAGAGAGAGTATATTTTCGCTTCACCTTTACCCTCTATGCGGAGTTTTAGGTGATCACAGCGTTTAGGTCTAATAGGCACAGTAAAACTACGGAGATTTGTGCCTGACATTCTGAATAAAAACTCCCACTTTTCATCGGAATCGTACTGAATATATACAATAACATCCGTTCCCAGATCGAGAGACATGCGAAGATTTAGTTTAGAGATGTACTTCTTGTCGGGATGATCTGTTCCTATTACACCCGTTTCTGCCATCCACTCGACCTTGTGAGTATCCGTAGCACCACTACCAAACATAGTCTTGATAGCTCCGTCTGCGTGGTCTATAAAGTACATTTCTCCACGGCAAGAACAGAAGTCATCCACTCTTGTGTTGTCCTCTCTATGCCAAAGTCCCTTCGATGTATCGTACACAAAGAGATGCCATTTAAGCCATTCAGAGCCATCGCTTTTATCTAAAGCAAGCGTTCTGGAGTTAGGCTTTGTAGCATCATATACTTGTATAACACTTAATTCGTTCCCATTTACGGATGAATCTTCCCAACCATCGATAGCGAGCGTGTTTCCATCTGTTACTGCACAGTAGACTTGCGGTATGTAGAGCGCACAATGGCTCATAAGAGGCTCTTGCCACTTCTGCTTCTCGTATTCATCGTCATACATCGAAATATAATACTTGTTGCCATGAGAGCCAGCTACGGCATTGCTGTAAGCGGTCTCGCCTAACGGATATGATATCTCTTGCGGTAAAGAGCCATCATAAGCGCAAATAGCCGTTCTAGACTTATAGAACAGCACCTCGTTTACTATAGCAAGGCTCTTGTGGCTTCCCTTCTGTACGCCTCTGCATGCCGTAGTGGTAATCTGGTAATTAGCAGGGAAATTGCCGTGGACTTTATGCATATAGTTTTCTTTGAAGAACAGAGGATATCCAAGATGGGTGATTGCGCCCGTAAATTGCCCATCCGTACCTACAGAAGCTACATAGCTATCCGTGGATATACCCATAAAACAGTTCCAGTTCTTGAAGTCACCAAGTTTTGAAGCGTAAATCTCGTTTACCACTTCTCCATTTTTTGCTACACCATATCTGCATCCCCATAAGCGGTTTTCAGACTCTATGATGAAGTCCATTTCAGGCATCTGTCGCTTGATGGTAATCGGATTTTCCTGCGAAGTTACTGCATCCAAGATACCAGTTACAACAATGTAGTCATCACCCTTGTCCCAGATGATCATCGTGTTATTGAGGTCTTTGAGTTGTTCATTCTCAATGCCAGATATAGTAACTCCATCGTTAACTTCAAAAGGTTTACCTATACCTGCTGCGCTTATCTTGACATAGGTAGTAGCGATTCCCACCCACATTGCACTCGTAGAAGACCATTGCTTAAGCGTGTGCGGCGTGGTGGAAGTGTCAATCCACATATCAAGGTTTTCAGGCTCTACAGGTGCATCTTCAGATGCTCGTACCACCTCATAAGCAGAGCCATCCACCTTACACATTTCAAAGGTGACAGTAGTATTTGTTTCAAATTCAGCTTCGATACTGCCGTACTCTGCAAGGTTAGCCGTGTTGATGTACTTTTTATCGGGCAGGATGATGATATATGCACCCATTGCTACAAGCGTTTTAGGACAGTCTTCTTCTTTGGTGGATAGTCCTAGATTTACATGGTAGCCGTTGTTGACAAAGTCCGCTCCGTCAACATAACAAAGAGCATCTTTTGCAATAAGACCTTGAACACTGGCAGGCGTAGCATATACACCTCTTCTGGAACGAGGCGAGAGAACGGGAAAATGTGTGGAGGTAAGGTTTTTCATATCGTAAAACTCACCTTCACCGATGCGGAGATTATGATTATATCCCTTGAAAACATCAATCATATCTCTTGAAGTTTCTATTTCAGACAGCATAGGGAGTTTCATCCTTGTCTCCTCCTCTTAAAAGAATTTCAGTTTAGCTGATTTAGGCTTGTTGCGCCTGTTGTAATATCGTTCAAACGCCAAATATGCGGTATTGTACGCCGTTGCACTGTTGTTGTACTTCTGATATTCGCCGTTGGTATAGTCAATTTGAGACTCAAGCCATTTGATATACACATCATCGTAAGGTGCTGGTGCGATCAAGTTCGTCTCTAACAGCGTGTTGGCATCGTACCCGTTAAAAACAACATTCTCGCCGCCCTCGTGGGTATCTATAATCTCGATTTTGATTTTGCCATCGAGATCAGATAACCACCTAATCTTGTCCGATTGAGTATAACTATTAGGCTTAAGTGAATCTATCTTGTTTATAGCCTCAATGATAGTCATTGTTACCTCCCATTTTATAAAAAGCGGAGCATCTAGTTTCTATACTCCGCTTTACTCGTCTACATTAGTTTGCGTTCTTCGCAGATTCCTCGTACTCCATTGCGATGGCAAGCATCTCTTCTCTGTGTTCGAGTACCTCTACTACATAAGCAGGTACTTCTACCTCTTCTCCTCTCTTGATGAGAAACTTCTCTCCGTTTACACCAACCCACACATCGTTCTTTTCAGTTCTCGTGAGGGGAAGTTTGATTTTAACCTTCTTCACGACAGGTTTCTTTTCCGTTACATTATCAGCCATAATAGCCTCCTTAAAAAATTTAGTGGAGGGAGAGGGTATTTCTCCCACCCCCTCCGCTATTGTTTAATTAGTTTTCCGCTTTGATCTTACTAGAGAGCTTGCTCTTGCACTCTACACGAATCATATACGGATCAACGAGAATTTCTGCGGTCTTCATTGCTTTCCAACCGATAGAGCTTCTCTGATCAAGGGGATCGGCAGTACCTGCGCTACCCTTTTGTTTAACGATGGTTTGGAGACCACCGCCAGTGATTTCCGTTACACCATATGCGCCATCTCCGATGAACAAGGGAGCAAAGACACCGCCAGAGTAAACCTTTGCTTCAGAGGTTTCAACGAATCTTACACCTGCAAGCTTACCGATTTCGCCTTCGTAGATGTTTTCAGGCGTTGCGTACTTGTGAGCATCAATCCATTCGGGATCGCTCATGAGGTCATAAGCACAGTAGGGATGGATAATGCAGACATAGTCTCCGTTGATCTTCGGAGCGTTGTTTGCCTTAAGGTCAGCAACAACCTGTTTGATGAGGTCAACAGTAAGTACGCAGTCAGCAGCAAGACCAGAACGAGAAGTTACTGCCGTTCCGTCTGCCTTGGGTGCGTACCAAACATTCGTACCAGCTTGCAACACATTACGAGTAATGGTGTCGAGGGTAAGACCTGCTTGGTTACCAAGTACCTTCGTTGCTTCAACAATCGTGTTGTCGATGGAGGTAAGTTCAAGAACATCGGATTGTACGATGTAATCGCCGTATTGCGATACTTCAGCTTCGATGTTCTCTGCGGTCAATTTCTTACCATCAGGCGTTACACCTTCAGTAAGAGCGGTAAGAGCCTTGGGGAGCGAAGCGAATTTACGGAATTCGATCTTCTTACCACCGTTTTTGGGGATAGGTCTCTTCTGCCCAAACTGATCGTGAACGAGGTTAGGTTGTGCCGTGTCGATAAGAGTCATGTCGTAGAAGGTTTTCATTTCTACGGACAGACCAGTGTCTCCCGTTACATTGGTGTTAGGCGTTCCAGCAAAAAGCTGAAGATTGAGTTTGTAGTTTTCCATTTTTGTTTAAGTCTCCTTTTTGAAATTTTTTTGCAATTCTGCGGTTTTGCGGAGACAAAAACAGGTAGTTAAAGCCTGATTTTCTCTCCGTTGCGGACTCTACGGATGATTTCATCTCTGTCCGCTTTGGTAAACTGTGACACATCAGTCTTTGTTATTGCACTACTCTGGGAAGATATGCCGTTCTCTGCAGGTCTTGCGCCGTTAGCGATAATCTTGTTAGTAAGCTTCTGTTCCACGGTCTTTGCCGTGTACTGCATAGCTGCTGGGATGATTTCATCCTTGTGGACTACTGCGTAAGCCGTACCTACATCGACACCTGCGTTAAGCAAGCGTAAGAATTGCGGATTTTTGGCTTCTACATTCAGATCGAGTGATGGATACAGAGCTTTAGCTTGCTTTGCCTGCTCCATCCATTCGCCGTACTGCTGCGTGCGCCTCTTCGCATCCTCTTGTGCTTGCATCTGTCTCTTAAGTTCAGCGTTCTCTTTTTCCATTTTGCGGATTTCTTTGAGCTGTTCTACAGTAACTCCCTTTTCGAGAGCTTCTTCTTCGTAGTAAGCATCGTCATCCTCAATCGCTTTGTTGAGAGCCTCGATGTCTGTCGCATCTACGCCGTACTTCTTGGCTAACATTTCAAGCGTGGGAGTGAGAGCGTTGTACTTATCAACAGTCTCCTTCGTGCCTTTGAGCCGTTTCTGGATCGTATCTGACACCCTCGCATCGTACAGGTCTTTATACTCACCCTTAATGAGCTTCTCAAACTCTGCGTTGCGGTCAGGTTGCGCTACCGATTCCGTTACTGTAGCTCCTTCTTGCACAGCGGCGGTCTGTGCGCCATCGTCTTGCTTGCCATAAACGACATTAGCAAGAGGATTGCTTTTAACGCCTTTTCTTTGCGACACGGCGGCTGTCGCTGTTTCGCCCGTTGCTCCATCAGCTCCTGTGCCACCATCCGCACCTGCTCCTGCACCATCGGCAAAGAGCTGCAGATCGAGCTTCTGGAAAATAGAATTGTTTGTCATATAGGTGACTCCTTAATAAATCTGCTCGTAAGTGAGCGACTCTTTTGATATATCAGGTGCAGATTTACACCATACCAAACTGTTGTAACTCCACAAACTGTGGATAACTTTTTGCGAGTAGGTCATAACCCACCAAAGCGTACATATATGCGCCGTAAAGCACATGGTACGCATCTTCTTTCGGCTCACAGGTGATGCAAGCATAGCCGCATTCAAGCTCTACTTCTGGCGTTTCCTCAAGATCGCCCTTTCTTGCGGCTTCCTTGACAAACTCTGCTACGGTATAAGCAAGAATACTACAAGCAGAGCAGACGATATCTCTGCCGATATCTGCCTGTCCTGCGTGTCCGTCAAGCGTTAATGTGAGCCTGCCGTCATCTTCCTTGAAAAAGACCTTTAACATAGGTCACGCCTCCTTAGGTTGGCGAGGTGGAATCAGCCACTCTCTGCCTTGCTTTCTTGGTGTTGCTTGCTTCCTTTTTCTCGTTGCCACCGAGAGCTTCGGTGTCCTCTACACTCTGCGCAGGAACGCCACCGCCCATCGGTGAAGCAGGTGCTGCCATACCAAATTGAGCAGCGATAGCAGGAGCGATCTCGTTCGTGCCACGGCTCTGATCAACCATCTGTGCAAGCATCATCATCTGCTGTTGCATTGCCATCATTTGCTGATACATCGTGCCGTTCTGGGCAATTTTCTGCATTACGAAATGCTTGCGATCAAAGTCCATCATGTCGAGACAAGCAAGAGCTTGGTCTGCGATCTGGGGATTGAAGAATCCTGCACCAAAGAATTGAAGCGCAAGTTCGTTCTGCGACATCTTGCTGTACGGAGACTGTTTCTGCGCCGTAATCTCGATATCGAAGAGAGGTAATCTGTATCCCATATCCACGCCCATCTCGATGCCCTGAAACTGCGGTGAGATATTAGCGTTGGAATATTGGACGAAGCGAGCTGCGCCATTCTCGCCCATAATGCGGAAGCTTCTGGGCATATCGTAGAATTGGCGAACAAGCTCTATAACCATTAAGCATATCTTGCGGAAAGCTCTATAAGAAGCCTTGTTGTTATCTCTGGAGAGTTTGCTTCCTGCTTCTTGCATTGCAGCTATTGCGGAAGCTGCCGTTACGCCAGAGGTCGTACCGCCCGTGGAGATGTCTCTGTTTCCCGTGGTTTCCTTCAGCTCATCGATCTTGTTGTTAAGCACTTCAACATAGATGTTGTTAAGCGTGTTAGGCTGTACGGGATAAATGCTATCTTGACCAAGATTGCCATCTACATGAATGAATTCGTTGTTGCTGTCGGCAAACTCTTCTTCATTGACACCACCATCGCTGCGAACAAAGAAACGAGGTCTTGCGTTTGCAAGCATGTTCTTCATTATCGCTTGGTTGCCTCTGTCTATGTAAGCCTGATCATCCTTGCCGATGTCGATATAGCCGAAGCCACAAGGCGTACCCTCTACGGGATACAGCGTGTCAAATACAAAGGGATATAAGCCGTGGTCATACCATCCACGCTCTGCAAAGTTAGGATCGTTCTCCGTTGCGAACAACACTTCATCGTTGACATACTTGCAGTAGTGAAGGACATCTTTGCCGTTCTGGTGCTTCTTGTAATACCAGTCAACCACTACAGACTTGTTGGTCGTGTCCACAGTGTCATCGTAGATATACTTTGACACATTGATGGTAGCGGTGGAGAGTTTTCCACTGAGCTGCGGATACACATTCACAAGCAGATCGTTGTCAGCAAGCTCTACATGGAAGAAGTTGCGACTCTTCTGTATGTCCTGAATGCCGCTCTCCCAGAACAAGTTAAGGATATCCACCTTCTTGATGGAGACATCCCCAAGTCCGTTGAGCTTTGATTTATCCCAGAACACGCCGTAAACGCCTGTACCAGTCTTGAGCTTGTAGTTCCACACATCGCTGTAGGTTTGCTCAAACTCGCATTGATCAAGGATTACGGGGAGTATTGAAGTCAACATCTCCGCTTCAGCCTTGTCCCCTTCTTCTCTCGGTAGGATGTTGGGAGACGGGTAGTTGTCCATTGCATCAGCGTGTTTGTTTGCTATACAGTTAAACAACCATCCAGAGGCAGGCTGTATCTCTTGATTTTTATCACGCAAACACTCCCAGTGGCGAAGCTTATACCATTGCTCGTTCTCAATAATGCGAGTCTCAAGGTTAGCCTTGCCCTGCTTATAGGTTTGGAGAGTCTGGCTTGCGGTGTGTATCTGCTCTCTGTCTATAGGCTGCTTAAGCGGTGCTTGAAACCTTGCAGCACCACCACCCTGTTGAGCCATCTGCGCCTGCTTCTGTTGAAAGAGTCTCTGCGCCTCCTGCTCTTCCGTAGGTCTAGGAGCAGACTGTCTACGCATCATCTGCTCTTCGTTGGTCGGCTGTTGCTGCATCTGCTCGTTTTGCGCCGTATTCTCTTGTTCTACAAGTTTTTTCTTATCCTTCGGATTCATCTTCGCCTCCGCTTATTATTTGCATTCTAGGTCGTTTTTGTGCCGTTTTCTTGATATCTTCCTTTGAGATATCCAAGAACATATTCAGAGGATTACTTGAGAAGTTGTCTCTCTGTCTCGGTATCCTCGGTTTTATAGGTCTATTCATGAGAAAATATCTCACTTCGTCAGCCACATGGTCTTCACCATCGGTGTCAAGGTCTTCAGGCTTATGTTCGTCATACTGAAGCAACGGCATTGTCCTGATAAACGCTTTACAGTTATTGAAGATGTACATCATCGGGAAGCCGTTCTCATCGAAGGCGAAGCGGTAATGTACTTGCATCCAGCCTGCGATGCGCTCGTGATCTCCCTTTTGGAAGAAGACCGAATGCTCTGCTGCCACATCAGCTATTGACTTACCCGTCTCTGCGTTCCAGATGGCAGGATCGGCAACGCCTACAATGCTCTTACCCTTGAGCCAGCGATGCTCACGCTCAATTCGAGCTATCTCTGCGAAGACCTGCGGAGGAGTCCACTTGACACCCTCGTTAGGTTGCTTGGTACAGCCGTACAGCTCTAGGATGCGGTACACCACGCCGTCATAGTCAACCGCCCACCAACCACAGGAGAACGGCTTGTTGTAACCCCAGTCGAAGCTGCGATATATCTTCCAGTCTGGTGGGATTTCAAACGGCTCGATAACATGAGTCCATGTGTGGTCTGCGTAGTATTCAGGACGATCCACGAAGTCCTCAAAGAATTGTCCAAAATATACATTCCAGTCCCCTTCTAACCAAGCTTTTCTTATCTTGGGAGGAAGAGCTTCAAGTTGTCTGATATAATCAGGCTGACTCTCCATCAGAGCTTTGTTGTCTGTTACAAGAGATTGAATGAAGGTGTAATCTTCAGGATTCTCTCCCGTCTCAAACGCTCTATCGATGAAAATACGCTTGATATATCCGTGTCCTTGCCCCCCTGGATTGCAGGTGTAGTAAACTCTTTTCGGGAAGTTATTTACACCACGCAAACAGGCTGTGATCGTCTTCATCTGATACTCTGAAAGCTGTGTTGCTTCGTCCAGAAAGATGATGTCATACTCCACACCTTGCAATCGATCCAAGTCTTTGTCGTTGTCGCAGTAGGTGAAGTTGATGGTTGAGCCGTTACTAAACTTCAGCACTTTATCCTTGTCGTTGTACTTGGCAATGCCGAGTAGCTCTGCACGAAGGATGTTGATGTGGTTGTTTATCAGCTCTGGGTAAGTCCGTCTCACAATCAGGATTCGGATGCCTGCATAGTTAAGAGCTAGAAGTTTTGCTTTCATTCTTACGGCAAAACTCTTTCCACCACCTCGTGCTATGCTCCACCGAATGCGATATGCTTTGTATCTGCTAACAAAAACAGTCTCTGCTTATCGTTCGGTGGCAAGAAGGTTAAAGTCTTCAATCGGCATCACCTCCTTGTACTGTTGCGTACTGAAACGCCCACCCTTTTGTATGAAGGCGTTTGCCTTTTAAGACATCGGTAATATGTCTTGATCCTATTTCCCTTTCTGCTTCTGAAATAGAATCGTAATACCTTGTACAAGGCGCATCTCCATCAATACGATATGCGATGATAGGTCTCTTCCTGCTTTCGTTCTCCTTCTTTGCTCCTTCAAGCACAGAGTTCCATAGACCATTTGCAATCGCATGATGGGCATTCTCTTGATTGGTCACCCATTCAAGGTTTGTAACACAGTTATTATCCTTGTTACCATCCTTATGGTTTACTTGGGGAAGCTTTTCGGGATTGTCGATAAACGCTTTAGCAACCTCACGATGCACCCTATAAGACACTTTAACTCGTTCTATCGTTACCCTTATGCGGTGATAACCCTTGTCATCACGCTGTGTCTTTAAGATTCTCGGCTGACCTTTGAGCAAAGACCTTACTCTTCCCTCGTTGCTCACTTCGATAAACCCTTTTGTCCCGATAATCGGTCTCCATTCTTCCATAACTAACCTCCTTAAAAGTGTGATTATTTACTGTAGTCATTAAGGCTGCTTTCCATAACTACCTTAACATCGCTATCTGCCTTGTCCTCCTGTTCCTTCGCTTCCTTCTCAAGCTTCGCAATTCTTGCTTCCTGCTCACGAAGGTCAACAGCCGATTTGATACCCTTAATCTCCTTGATATCCTTCAAAGCTGAAGCAATGCTTTTAAGGTCTTTACCATCAACGATTATGGTATCCATCAGTTCACCGATTTTATCGAGAAGTCTATCGGCTAAATCATCAATCTTGGCAGAGCGTTTAGCGTTTCTTTTCCCGATAGATTTCGCTAAATCCGTATCGGTTTTGTCGCAAGCTTTTTTGCGAAGGTCTGTCCATTTTTCCCTCATTGCCATCTGTGAGAGAGTGCTGAACGAAACACCATACTTTTCTGCAAGCTTTCTGTAACCAATTCCTCCTGCAATATACTCGGCTTTGATTGTATTCCAATCTACCGAATTATTCACAGTTATTACTCCTTTCTTGCAATTTACACTATTCTACACCATTCGACTTCTATAAAAAATCCCCCCTAAATAGACTAAATTTACGCAATAGAAAAGGAAGGCTTAATTGCCTTCCTCTTTTATATTTATTTCTCGACTATTTGCAGCTCTAACCCAATAGCGTTGAGGACTTTTTGAGCCATTTCCAATGATGGGATATTGCCGTAATAAACCCACTTTTCGATGGTACTTTTGCTCACGCCTGACTTTATGACTAATCGTCCGATCCCAAACGCTTTAATCTCCTCGATAAACTCGTCCATTATATTCATAACACTCCCCTTTCAATTCTCAAGACATATTCTGCCCCAAGCAAAGTTGCCTGTCTTTCAAACCATATCGAATCATAGTCAGTCGGGGGATATTTCCCTTTGCGATGATACCGCAGTTCTCTGTACCAGTATCTTATCATAGACGGAATGCCGATAACAAACGGCATCAGCAGTCCCCAGTAGCAATTCTGGATAGCGTGTCCATGTTCGTGATACCGAGTGTGATCGGTAGCGGTTTTAGAGACAAGGAAAAATGCTCCCAGTTCAATTCCACCCCAACCTTCACCGATCTCGAAGTACCAACACCATCCACATCGCTTTGGCTTCTTTCCACAGCACAACAGGACTAACGCTACGAGCAAGCCAAACAAGGTCATCGGGATGCCCCAAGTGAATGATAGAAAATAAAATGTGCGCTTGTTCATTCTTCCACCTCCACGCCGCCTTCAATTTGCGAAGTTAATATCACATTAAGCGTATAACTATGCAAGCAATTGTCTCCACAATCAGGACATTTCACATAACCATTACTTATATCTTCTAATTCATACTCAAAATAGCAATGGCAAGTGCTACACTCTGCTCTATATTTTTTATATCCGTGTTCTATTACTTTAATCATTCTTCTACCTCCACACCGAAGTGTTTTGCGAGTTCTTGTATTGTTCCGTTTATCTCGCTATCGGTATAATAATCGCCAACACAAGTATATACAACGAATTGTTTGTAAAACTTTTGTAAAATCTCCCTTGCTGTGTCTTTCCTTGTTTGTTGCTTTTCAAATTTTATAAGTTCTGCAATATCTTTTTCGTTGTAAACACACTCGTCACAACGCAATTTATACTGACATTTTGAACATTGTTGAATACCAAATTCCAAACTTGCTTTTGCCACTATTCCACCTCCGCACCGAATTGTTCTATAATTTCATAAATTTCTTTATCTGTAAACTTATCGTTATACTTAAATAAAATCTCCCTTGCCGTTTCTTTTCTCAACCTTTCGTTCTCGCTTTCAAGTTCGTTGATGTAGGTTAGAATATCATTAAAACTATTTACCATCGGTGCTCCAAATATTTTTTCTTCAATTATTACCGATTGGCGTAAACTTTCTTTAATCTCTTTCACTTTTTCGCTTTCCATTTTATTCTCCTAAACTTTCAACATAGCACCAACTTTGAGGCTGTCTTGTTATTGATTTACAATGATTTTCCCTATTATCAACACACTTTGAGCAATCCGTTCCTTTTGGTTGCTTGCAAGCGTAGAAAAACTCGCTTAACTCTTTCGGCTTATCGTATATTTTAAGGTCGGATATGTGCCAAGCGTAGCAGTCTTTCCCTTTGGCGTAATCGTGTATTTCTTTTTCGGTTAAACAAGCCTTTCCAACAAGATTTTTTGCGTGATTGTGAACATTTCCATATAATAAATTCCACGAAGTAGTTGCTACATTATACAATGCAGTTATATTATCGCAAACAAACTCTCCTATTACTTTGCCACATTGAATACCGCTTGGCACAAGGAAATCCCCTTTACTTCCGTTCCCTATCGTGCAATAAATATAACACTTGAACGGCGTTTCCAACTTCGGACGGCTCTTGCGAACTTCAATCGTCTTTTTCCCGCTTGCTATTTTCTCAACCCATTTCGGTTGAATACTAATTAAAACTGATTTCATACCCCTACTCCTTTATTTCAACACCGTATTGTTTTGCGAGTTCTTTCAACATATCTTTAACTTGCCATATCAAAATCACATCATTATCGTTGAAAAATCTGCTGTCAGGAAACAACTTATTAAAAATCTCCCTTGCCGTTTCCTTGCGAACTAAATCTTTGTAGTCGCTTATATCTGCATATTCTTCATTTATTGTTTTTTCTAACTTTTCTATTTTTTCTTTATTTTTGTTTTTAATTTTAGATATAACCAAATCGCCCATAGCATTAAGTGGTCTTGCTAATAATTCGTCATACTCTTCCCTTGAAAGCACCACCGCATTTTCGGGGAGTTTGCGATAGCCTGCGTTGTAAAGTTTGTTTGCACAGTCTATTGCTCCGCCTAAACACTCGTTATAATAAGTTGTGCCTTTCGGAATAACCCCTGTAACATCAAGCCATTGTTTATAATCGTCATATATGATTTTTCTCATTTCTTCTATTTGCTGTTTATCGTTCATTGTCTTCCTCCTTGACCACCACAGAAAGTTCGTCTATGTCCGTGACTTTTACCACCCAATTTTCATAATTCTCTTGTGGATTGATACACCGTATCTTCAACCGCTTTGCAAAGATAGTTATACCTTCTCTTACTCCCGTATAATAAGCCTCGAAGCTATCTTGCATAGCTTGGTCGTAGTCTTCTTTTAGCTCCTTAATTTCTTTACCCTGCGACACAATAAGATTTATACTTAAGGCTGTCGCTGCAGCAAACGCAATGCATACTAGTACAATCGCTATAGACATGTTATCCTCCTTATTTGATTTGATCCTTATCCCACTTCTTCAATGGGAATTTTTTGTTTACCGTTTTAACGCTCAAATTTGCCCTTTCCTGCGACCTTAAGTATTTGCAGGTAGATTTATCGTCACCGCATCTTTCATCGCACCTAGCCTGCTTGCAGTAAGCACAGCAAAGTGTTTTACCGCAAGCGTTACTCCAATTACAATACTTCTTGTCCATCATCGTCTTCCTGCAGCCAGTATCGCTTAATTTTACACTTCTCGCCGTAGCGATTCTTCACGGACTCCATCTTGCTTACGATGTTGTGTCCTCTTTGGCGAAGGTCGCTGACTCTGGAGGCTAGTCTCATAACACCGAGGTCACGGAGAGCATCAAGTTGAGTGATGCTCCCGAAATCTCTTATGTACTCCAGTACTCTCTGATTTTGTGTAGGTTTGTGATGTTCTCCCATAGCAACCTCCTTATCTTCCACTTGAGCCGAAGCCATTCTTGCCCCTGCCCCTTGATTCCAAGGTATCCACTTCTTCCAAGTCAGGAACAAGGATGGGCAGGATGACTAGTTGCGTGATTTTATCCCCCTCCCTGAAGGTGTAGTCCTTGTCACTATTGTTGTACAGTTTTGCCCTGATGCTTCCCGTGTAGCCGACATCTATTACGCCGTCACTCGTTAACCCGTAGTTAACATTGAGTCCGCTTTTGCTTTTCAGAAAGCCAGTCGTTCCTGTGGGCAGTTCGACATGTACTCCCGTATCAATCGTGGCTGATCCCCTTGCAGGTACAGTCACATCAATTGGTGTCCGCAGGTCAAGTCCTGCATCCGTTGGGTATGAACGAGTCGGCATATATGCACCTGCATCTAACATAATTTTCATTGTCTTAAATCTCCTTAATTTTAATTCTAAATAAGTAGAGCATGAGCTTGCGCTTTATCACATAATCCTTCGTCCGCATTCCCTTCGTATCTTCGACAACGGTCTTGCCGTTCTCTTGATATACAAAGTCTGCAATGTAGTAGCAAGCTCTCTCTAACACCTTATATTTGTGTTTTACCTTGCCGTTTTTTACTTCCGAGTAATACTCACATTGTGATGGGATTAGCTCGTATTTAACCTGCCTTTTAAGGTCGCTGATAAGTCCTGCCTTCTCCATTAACTTCAGTTCAGTCCACCTTACAGCTTCTTTCTTGCTATCGTGGACAACGCCGTCAGAAGTTACTGTTTTTCTGTTTCCGTACTTTGTCATAAATCCACCTCGCATTCGGCTTCGAGCATCAAGTATACAGGACAGTTTCTATAGTTGTTTATATTCAAACAACAACGCTCTCTATGTTCTCTCTTGTAGTCCTCGTCCTTAAAACTCACCTGTATGGTGTTATATTTGTTAAAGCCGTCACAGTGAATCTTCATAGCCTGTTCCTGTTTATAGAATGGGCAAACTACAGCGGTAGATGAGTAATGCTTCATAGTTAGTCCCCCCTTTTCAAGAGTCTCTTTGAAGGCTCACCTTCTGGCAGCATCTGTAGCTCGTCATCGCTGATACTTCCGTAGCCTATTCTCAAGGGTACGGAGTCCCCTCTAAATTGAGATGTATAAGTCATCACCCAGCTCGCTCGCTTGGCTAAAGCTTCATTACCATCCTGCGCTGCCATCATCTCGTCACCTAACGCTCGATAATAAAGTTGATTCAGTTCTTTGAACATCTCCGCTACAGTGGGAGGGTATGTGCTGACTCGCCTAAAGTGATCAAAGGCAAACTCCATTATCCTAAACGGGATATTAGGAAAAGTGTTTTGCCACATATTAACGGTGGCAAGCTTGCTTTCCTTGTCCATATCCTTAAAAGCTGTAGGATACGCTACCTTTATCAATGCAAGAAACTTTATCGCTTCTTCTCTCGTCATAGGTTACCCTCCTCCCGTAGCATATCTAGCCACGGATTACTGCTTCCTTTTTTAGATACTGCAGTCTTTTCTTTATCCTTTCTTGCCCACGCTCTAATCGTAGCAAGATGGCTCTTATAAGATTTACCCGTAGAAGCTATGTACTCTGACAGTCTTTCGATCCTCTCTGAATAATCATGTGGAAATTCATCCTGCAGCTTTTCGTAGTCTTCATCGGATAAGAGAACATTTTGATAAGCTCCATATTTATGGCGTGTGGTTTTGGGAGGTGGGGAGGATTTATCCTCCCCTATATTCTCCTTACCTAACTCTAACCTATCTCTATCCTTACCTAACCTATCCTGTGTATCCATTTGGTATACCGCTTGGTTGTCACTTGGTATACCATTTGTATCCACCTCTGTGTACGCTCCATTTCCCTTACACTCAAGCAAGGCTTTTTCCTCGGTATACACAGTAGGTTTGAAGCGGTCATTTCGGATGTAGTTATGGATTCTCCAATGCTTGATGACTACCACCCCAGACTCAAACGGAAGAATGAAGCGTTTCGCTATCAGCACCTTAAGATCATCATCAGAAGCACCTATCATTCGTTGAATCTTTTTGGGATTATTGATGAAGCCTTCATCGTCAGCTCTCATAGACAAGTGAAAGTAAAGAGCTTGCGTTGAGAGAGGCATATCCATAAAGGCATCACTGTCTATAATTGTTTTTGCGAACATTCTTCTTTCAGCCATAGTTAATCACTCTCCTAGAATGGTAAATCGTCTCCACCGCTTACAGGCTCTAACTTGCCCGTTACGACACTTTGCGTTTCGGTTGAGGTATTTGTCGTGCCACAAGCTCTCGTTTCGCAGAATGTAAATTCTTGAGCTAAAACTTCAAAGCCTGTGCGCTTGTTCCCTTCCTTGTCTTCCCACTCCTTCGTTTGCAGCTGTCCACCAATAAGGACAAGCTGCCCTTTGGTGACATATTTACCGATGGTGTCAGCTATACCCTTGAATGCGACAACGGGAATAAAATCAGTTTTCTTATCCTCTCCAAAACCTCTATCTACTGCGAGAGTGAAGTTTGCAACAGATGTGCCACTACTTGTTTGTCTTGTTTCGGGATTTCTTACGAGTCTGCCTTGCAAAATACATCTATTGAATGCCATATTACTTTACCTCCCCAGTCTCGGTATCAACAGTCTGTCCGTCTACCTCTACCATTTCAGCTTCTACATAAGCCAATTCGTTGTTTACTTCGTACATATCATCGGATATTTCCGACTTGATCGTCTCATCTTGAATAACAGCCTTGACGAAGTCGGACTTCAGCGGAGCATATTTGAGGACTCTCTTAAGAACAGTCTTCTTCGCCATCTCATCAAAGTTGGTTTTCCACGGAGAGAACGAAGAGCCGTATGCCTTGCTGTATTTTTCAGCATGTCTCTTGACATCTTCCATAGACATAACTTCGAAGCCATAACCGCCAGACTTGGTCTTGAAAATGGCGTAAACCTTAACGGGATTACCTCTATCGCTGGATGCAGGCTTGTGAGAGAGCTTCGTATTGATGCCGTACTCGCACTCAAATTCATCGTTCTCGTAGACAATGTGAGACTGGATTACTTCGACTTCGCCGCTTCTGTACGCAAGATCGATTAAGCCTTTATAGCCGATTTGGAATTGAGCTTCAAGCTTGCCCTTGTTGCTATAGGGAAGGATGTAAGCCTGTCCAAGCGGAGTGTTAGGCTCAAGACCGAGTTGTGCAGCGTTCATCATCGCTCCGAGGAAAGAGGTTGGCGTACACTTACCGAGTTGCGGATTGCTGCTGATCGCCGAAAGCACCATACGGGTAAAGCGTTCGGGAGTTATTACCGAAGGAAGAGCCTTCTTGATCTCGCCTTCCATCGTCTTGATGTACTGCTGCATCGTTTTTTGTTCTGTATTCTTAAGGCTGTTAGCCTGATTTTGTATAATGTTTGCCATGATTTTATCCTCCTTAATTTTCATCAATGTCGGTGATGGTGATGCCATCGTTGTTGTTTTTGTTTACCTTGTCTTTTGCTGTGTCTTCGCTGAGGATAGACTTCAGCTCGTTCAATGCGGTGCGGTACATGCTAGCGACTCGTAGGAGTTTATCTTCACTCAATTTGTCTTGCTTCATGAGGTCTTTCATTTTATTCTCCTTGTTCGCAAAAGCGATACCTAGCGTAGACACCTTAATTATTGCGGATTCGTTTTCAAAGTCCCCATCGTTCTCAATCATCTCTGAGATAAGATTCGACATAAGTTCCATAAAGTTCTGATTCATGATTTTTATTCTCCTTATTATTTAATTTTAAGTGGGCATTGTGTCTTTTTTTTGCCCTTGTTGATATGGTTATCAATCTTGCTGTTGCATTCCCATAAACCGTTCTCTAACTTCTCAAGTCTTTCAAATATTCTTTGATTGGTTGACGCTCGATCCTGCTCTCTCCAAATTCTGTTTCTTTCTTTTTCTAGCAGTTCAGCTAGTTTTCTTCTTGTGATAAACATTAGATTTGTCCTCCGTTAAGTGTTCCACCGTTAATTTTTTCATACGCTTTCTTTATCGCATACGAGAATGCCTGTATGATTCCTACTTCGCCTTCGTGGATTCTGTGTCCGTGTCCACGGCTGACTTCCACCCAACAACCGCCATCGTTTCTGTAGATGATGACCACACATACATTGTCGAGGACTTTGGTATCGATGCGGTAGCCGTCATCTACATCCTCGCTCTTAAAGTCTTCATCCGTATAGAAAGCAGCTCTAGGGATGCTCTCGCCTTCTATCAAGATGCGATACAGGAATTTGCTCTCCGCTTCCGAGAACATCTTGTCCACGATAGTAGCGGTCTTACCTGCGGTGCTACTCTTTCTTTTCATCCAAGCCGTGGGATCGCCCATGCTACGGACAGCCACTGCTTCAACTTGTTTAATTGTTACGATATCTCCTATGTTGTATTCCATGATTATTTATTCTCCTTTTTTTCTGTAATTTTGAATGTTCTTATAGTTGTTGTTTTGTAGTAGCTGCTTAAGTCCATATCTTGATGGTCTTTTGCGAATGATTTAGAATCGAATGTGCTTCTCTCAGAGGTTGTCCATGAGACACTAAATGAATCTGTTTTGCCCCTACTTGAAGTGGTCATATAACCCTTAATGCGGTTGGCTATAGCATCC
>JAEIGA010001044.1_pt1 | contig 41889 bp, 47 predicted proteins | sample 9270691 | NCBI WGS metagenome assembly JAEIGA01 (sample SAMN17057246, study PRJNA624740) | gut metagenome | biome: biome; isolation source: fecal sample | host: Bos grunniens | place: China: Xizang | collected 2019 | reverse complement strand
TATGCCTTATCGGCATGATACTCGTGATAGATTGCCTCCTCTTTCTCGGTAAAACGGTGAGCACGAATCCAATTTCCGTTGTTCTCCACCGATACAGCGCCGCAAACAGCACTTGCAATCTGTTCAGGAGTCATCCCTGAAAGAGATTGATAATCCTTATATCTATTGTAGGCTGCAGTAGTTGCTGCTCACTGTCACTGCAAATTCTGACCATTCATTAACTGTGATAAAAAATAGTCTGTGTTATTAGTGTTGTTGTAGTCTACCTTTCACTGCTGTTCCATCTGGTATTGATACCAATTCCTCATTGTCTCTCTTTCTCTGTCACTTCTTCATTCATAGTTATAATTGAATGTATTAGAGAATGTATTCCAGTCATTGAACTTGCTTGGGTCCTGTGCATAAGCATCATTTAGGTTGGCAACTATCTGCTCTTGCCTATCTGTGCTTGTATCTCAATAACCCCACTTTCCAAGGTTTCAGCTATCTGTGCTGCTTTGAGATGCATTATAGTTGTTAATCCACTGCTTTCACTCATCATTAACTCTATCATAGAGTTTAGACTGGTTCTCTGGAGTGAGTCACTTATAAGCATCTATAAACTGTTGTTCTGTTATTGCCATTTAGTTATAGTTTATTAGTTAAATAGATTCTCAAACATATTTTAGCTCTAAGTATGTATATTTTTCCAACACCGAAATGCTACTATTAGCAGCGATTGCCATAGATATGAGGTCTCATTCGTTTAGTGAAACAGATACAGTCTTTCATCAAGATAATATAGTTCCACTAATTCACCTTAAATTATCTCATACTATATCATCGGTATTCTGCATTACTGCTATGAGTAGTTCTGTTGCGGTTCATATATCTACAGTCCATCAATAAGATATCCTATAATATCAGCTCTTCAATATCTTTATCCTGTAATGAACATCATCATATTTCATAACCTCACTATCATCAGTAATGTTCCATGTATCAAAGTGAATCGTGCTTGGTCACGATACAGGTTGGTCTCATCACAAACGCAAGTTTGCAAAATCCTGTGGAACTGCTTCCACACTCTTTCATGCGCTTCATACTACTATATTCCAATTCTTTTTATTGTATAGAGTCTTTTTGCTTTCAAGCATAGTATCTGCTATATCTAGGAAAGATATGTTTGGAATCTCTTGAACCAATCAGGATGTGTTTTGCTTAAGATATCACTTCTCTCACTCATCAATAAAACCCTCATCACTTGTGACCCTTTCATAAGCAGCATCACTTGTGACTGTGACATTCTCCATATCTACATTATCTATACTTTCTCATGTAGTCATAATATGTTAGGCTATGTTCATATAAAGTAGGTGTTTTAGTTTGGTCCTTTGTGTTTAAATCAAATCTATATTCTAATAGGTTCCATGTTTTATTGAATGGACATACCATCATGTCCTCTAATAAGATGCCGTTCCCGTTCTCTAATAAGATTAAATCATTAGCTTCCTCCTTTCTTAGTAGATACTCTTTCTTATCTACTTGTGGTGTTGTAGGAACTACTATATCATAACAATTGTTTATGTCTGTTAGCTTCTTTATTGAATAGAAGTTTGATTTATCATATGCAAATGAACTCCTATCATATCTATAACTTAACTCCATACTTGTACTGTTAGGCATATTGTACGTTATTGTAGCCTGGTCATTCTTCTTGAATAATCATGCACATCATCCATCAAATACTCTACCAATTATGAATCAGTTTGTTTGATACTTCGCTGGATGAAAGCTCATATCATAATAACGTAATGTGTAAGAATCTGCGTTGTTTTCTAGAGCTATATATAATCTTTCTCAAATCCTTATCATGTCTATTATTTTCCCACTCTCTGCGAACTCTACACATCATCACCACAACCATCCATTATATTCTGTAAATGTCCATATTCATTCATCTGCTGCTGCAAACACTACTCAATCAGATGCAAACACTTTTGGTGCTCATCAGAATACCCTTACTCAGTCCCATGTTTGTGTCCATCTTATGTCTGTTTTGCTATATCAAGATACTTTAGCCAACTTTATTTCTCAATCTGTTGGTATAAACGCAACATAGTCGTTTCACTGGTCTGATGTCACACCTTTGTAATTTATTCATAACCCTTTAAATGATACGGTCTGAACAAGTCAAGTGTCCTCTACATCAAATGTTCCTTTGGCATAATGTATCTTAGTTCATTCAACATCATTAACATATATCTTTAGATAGTTTCACTCCTGAGTCAATCAGAATACAGTTCATGAATCAAAATTCCTAATCATTTTTCAAACCATAGTTCAATTTTCTCTAGATAACCTTCGCACCATGTTTCAATCTCATACAAGAAGATATGTATTGGCATAATTCAATGCACACGTTACTACTCATCAGAAATCAGATGGTGTTACATCTGTGTATGTTCATCAAGAAGCTAACTCAAATACTCATTCATCACATATAATGTATAGCCAATCTCAAAATTGTATTCATATTTGTAATGCAATACTCTGTCATAGGTCTCGTTCTGGAGTGCTTTCTATTCATTCATCAGTAACAGCATACACTTTTCATTCACTATCTACTATATATAATCATCAGTTATAGTTAAAATATGAAAACTTATAACTATGCGTATCTATATCTGTAGCACCTCATGATAAACAAACTCAGTTCTTCATGTCCCTAATGTTTACGTTCTCTCAATACTGAAACTGTGCAGCATATCCAGACTGCCTATCTTGTGATGCTCATCTATACCAACTGTTCTCTAAGTATTGTTTAAGTTTTATAGCCATGGGTTAGTTCATTAGTCATCTTAAATTAGGTGTGTGATACTGTGTTGGCTGAATGTATCTATCTGATAACTCTGCCATCATCTCATTCATAGCCTGATAATAATCTTGCTTATACATCTGAACATTCTTTACATCATTCACTGCCTTAGCATTATCCCAACTCATTCACATTAAGATTACATGTATGTATTGCCGTGGGATTGTTAAATCATCTTCAGAATCTGTAGCTAATACATCTGGTGTGTTTGCAGCATATCTGATACGTAATCCTCATGTTACATCCTCTTTAGGAGTTGGATATAATCTTATCTTGCTCTTTCACTCAAACTTAAAATATGGTCTCCAATGGGATGCATGCTCAGAATACCACTCTAATGGTAGTCTAACATCTCAGTCTGGAAACTCATCAGCTTTGACAAACTTTCAGTTACCCGTGTAATCTATAGATAACTCTAATAGTTTTCTTAGCTCTGGATAATCTGGTAATGTGCTCTCTAAGCTACTACCTGTTGGTAAATCATATAACGCTTGGTTAGCAACAAGATTGATATCCATATACTCATCAAAATAATTATCCATAATGAATGTTGCTATCTTGTTCTCTATCTCATGATAGCGTCTGTTGAACCATACCAATGCTACATTAGCATCTAGGTCTGTAGCATTCCTTGCATTGTCGTTCATCCAGTCTGATATGTAACTTCCTATTAGTTTTGCCATTGTTAGATGTTTAAAGTAAAACTTATCTTTTAAGATACATCTATACATAACAGACATATCTTAAAAGGGGACACAATTAAGTGCCCCTCTTATACTACCAAGAGTATGATAAACTTGAAGCTGATTCAATTCTAACCAATGCATCTGGTTGTAAGATGATTGCGTTGAATGCAACTTTAGCTCAAACATATCTTCTTTGTGCTAATGGGTCTGATTTAGAAGCACCGTCACCTACCATGTAGCTTCTCAATCCTTGTAAATCAGCAACTCCGTAAGCACCTTTTCACATTACATATGTAGGATATACAGTTACTGTAGATGCGAAAGTTTGGATGAAAGCAGAAGATACAACTCTTACGTTGAAGATTTTTCCGATTTCTCCATTTACTAATTGTGCTCTTCCAGATTCTGTATATTTGCTCAAATCCATGAATGCTCATGTAGCAGTTCCTGTTTGAAGGTCAAAGATTACATTTGGATGCATACAAGCAATGTATCCATCTCCGAATACAGGTGCAGCTTTAGTTGACAAGAAAGCGTTAGCTTTAGCCAATGTAGTAGCTGTCATAAGGTCTGATGCGTCAATAGATGCTCTTGTTGTAGCGTCTCCAGCATAGATAACGTTTGTTCCTGTAGCAAGAACTCCTTGGATTACTTGGTCAATTATACGTGCCATGTTCTCTCCAATAACTTTCAATGCGTTAGATACCATAGGAACTGGTGATACATCTTCAAGAATATCTGTTATGATTGCATACATACCGTATTGGTTTGCAGTCAAAGATATAGTTGTGAAAGTAATAGCAGTATCGTCTGGTGTAACTCATTCAGTTAATGTAGCAGTAGCAGGACTAACAGTTAATTTGTTACATCTTGTCCAAGCTAATGTGTTGTAACCTGCAGGTCGTGCTGGTTTTTCTCACATATCATAGAACCTTAAGTTTGGTTCAAAGTTTTCTAACACAGTTCTATCTAACCATGTTTGTAGTAATTGTCAACTATAGTTGATATTACTTCTACTTGTAATAGTTAAAGACATTTGTTAAAAGTTGGTTATCAATTTAAAGCAATCCCAACTCCTCTACTTTCTTTTGTAACTTATCTAAAGACATTTTACTTGGGTCTTCATCCTTTGATTCCTCTTTTCAGTCATAAGACTTTCCAGGGATTGAATAGTTACCACTAAGTTTGTTTTTAGTCTGTTCATCCAATAGCCTCGTTGGGTCTATCTTGCTTAACACAAGATATTTAATATCTTCAATGTCTAAGTCTTTATGCATGTTAGCATAGTTCATTAGCTCATCTTTGACATCAGCAAGGTCTGGATTATCAAGTAAGAATTTAGCCATCTCTAGTTCCCTATTGTTATCAAGACTCTTGTTTGAGTTGTTTAATTCTCTCTCAATAATCTTGCTGTTAAATGAGGCATCCTGTATAGCTTCATTCTTTTTGTTTTCATCCACCTCACCATCAGAGTTCTTGAACTCTGAGTCCAACTCTCATGAACGAAGTTTCCTCAACTGCTCTCTGGCTTCTTCTAACTCAGTCTTAAGCCTGTCGTTATCTTGCCTGAGCTCACTCCTTTGATGTAAAAGTTTTTTAATGGATTCTGGTGTTTTCTTCTCTGGCTGTTCACCTGCTTGCTGTTCGCTTGCTGGCTGCTCGCCTGATTGCTCTTCATTCTCTGATGGTTTCTGTTCCCCCTCTTCCTTTGGTTCCTCTGGTGCCTGTGTAGGCTCTTCCTTAGGTTCTGCAAGTGCAGGATTTTCTGTGTCCATCTGGTCTGTAGGTAGCTGTGCCACCATCTTCTCTAACTCACTCAAAGGCATTGAGTTGTAATCGGTCTGTTCGGTCATTTTGAATTGATTATAGATAAATGTGCTATCCCTAGCTATCATGGGTCTACTCCATGTAGGATGCAATTTTATTGTGTGGATTGCTAACCACTGGATTAGCCGTCGCTAACCTCTATAGAGATGGCATGGAGACCGACCACCACACCATCTGTATATAAGCTAACTCATATCTTGGATGATATCCTTAACGGTCTCTAACAATTTGTCTCCAGCAGATTCATCTTCTGCTAATCATTTTAATGTCTCTGGTAAGTCTAAGATTCTCTGATACACCTCTCTCATCTTTATGAGGACAACTGCTCAGTTCGTAGGTTTCTCTATGTATCCAGTCTTTGAATTGAACAAGTGGTCCTCTACGATGGCTTTATTTGCTTTCAGATACTCTTCTAATACTTTCCAGTGCTTACTCCTTGTAAGCTCATATAACTGCTTATCAATTGTTTGCATTCTTTACTTTTAGTTCTAAAACCTTTAATTGTGCCTCATACAATTCTCTCTTGTCTTTGTCGGTCTCTGAGGCAAGCATCTGTTTTAGGTTCTCTATTCATACTCTCATCATCCTTTCCTCTTCTTGTTTAATCTTTTCCTCTGGTAAGTCAACTACAGTTGTGGTAGTTGGTAGGGGGTCTAACTGCACATCATCTGGTAACTTTCAGTCTCCATAATAATGCTTAGCAAACTCACTATATGCTAATGATATGTTACCATTGGTATAGAGTATATCTAGCTTGTCTGCTGGGATTCAGTATTTGTTCATTAAGAACTCTCTACTGTTCCCTGATAACTCCCACATACCTATTCCATAGAACTCACATATCAGCTTTACTACCACATCCATTACTTTCTGGACATCTAACACTCACTTCTCTCTTAGTAACTGTGGTGTGATGTCTGTAGGCCTGACTCCCCATTGCATGGCAGATTGTCTTATCCTGTTTCTCATATCATTCTCTGCCACAATCGCTTTAGTTGAATCTGTTGATTGTATTCAGTTCATGTCGGTCTAGTTAACAATTAAAGTTGTGATATCAAGTCGTTATAATAAGCTGTTATGATTTCTTTCTCCCCTGCTGTTAGCTCATCCATTTTTCCTTCAGCTACATCTTTAGGAGTGATACCATATTTAGCTATTATAGCTCATGCTTCTAAGTTTGTTGTATACATATCAAATACAACATCTCCTGATTTAACTTCCTTGTTTACCTCTACCCATTCAAGTAATGCTTTCTCTTCATCTTTCTTTACTCCATACTTGGCGAAATCAGAGTTGAATAAATCATCATTGCTGATTCCATAAAACTCACAGATTTTCTCTTTAAGTTCATTAAGGTCTACTTCTTCTACTGATTCTTCTACTGCTTCTATTTCCTCTATCTTTACTTCCTCTACAGGAACTTCTTTAGTTTTTCTCTTAGCCATGATATTATTTAATAAGGTCTAAAACAAATTTTAGTCAATCTATGCTTGACTGAATCTCAACATCAGCTTTCATTAAAGCTCATCTGAGTTCGTTAATCTCAGCCCATCTTGTGGTATACTGAGTCTTTACCATCTCTGCTGCTTTCTCATCATTGTCTGCTCTTGCAAGAAAGTCATCATTAGTGGCAAGTTTTACATCTGGGTCTTCATACCCATTCTCTTTAAACCATTCTTTTGTTTTCTCTATTAACAACTCCTGTGAGTTCTTAATAACATTATGAGCAACATAATTCTTAGTGTAAGCATTATGCAACTCCTTTAAAGCCTCTTGGCTTAACATTTCATTTACTTCCATATCGGTCTATTTAAGAATTAAAATGGCTGAACGTTCCTTAGAACGGCTGAGTCTTAAGCTGATTATCCTTTTGAATCATGTTGTTTGTTACTCAGTTCATGATTCACTGGTTACCTGCTTGTCATGGTAATCATCACATTATAGCCATATCTCTTGCCTGCTGTCAGCTCTGAATATATGCCATCTTCCTCATCTCTATAGCAGCTCTTGTGGCTGGTGTGTTTAAGGCTGATTGGTATATAGTTAGATATGTATAATGGTCTTCATCCATACTTCCTATCTTAACAGGAATATTATTATTAAGTAAGATTACTTGTTCCTTGGCATCCAATTCAGCAGGTGTGTATTGACATCACTCTTCTATCTCTGCTTGACTCATTCAGATTAAAGCCATATACTTTCTCTTCATGAATCTTTTCTCTGCTGGACTTGCTGTTTGGTCTGCCATAACCATTGCATATAGCTGAACAAATTTATCTAAGTCTGCTCTGTTTTGACTATCTAAGTCTCACTTATTAACTATTTGTATCCTTGGGTCATTTCATCAGATGATATTCTTCCTAGTGAATACATCTCACGCTGGACTTATTCATCTGGTAAGCTCTACATATTTCTCATCTTTAACACTGAAGAAATGTTTATAGAACATATACCATAGTTGCCAGAATGTTTTCTCTCACCATGCATTTATCTTATTTCATAACACCTTATTGATGTTAGCATTATCCTGTGCAATGTTAGCCTCTGATGCCGTAGTCATGTTAGGGTCTCATACTCATTGTGTGAGCTTAGAGATTCCTGTGTCACTCTCAGCTTGGTTGCTTAATTGATTCTGGAAGTTATATACATCTGGACTCAATCCTTTCTCTGGCTCAATGAATAACATATTACCTATGTTCTGACCATTTCCATCTACTGGGATATACTGTGGTCATAATACTCATTGACTCAATATCTTCTTAGATTTTGTATAGATATTCCTATCCAAGAATACTCTTCATCCTAATGCCTGTTTAATAGCCTGGATTCTGATTAAGTTCATCATCAATGTCTGCAACTTCTGCTTATCCTCTACAACATCATATAGGTTGATTCCCCATGGGTCTCAATCATGTGGTTCCCAATAGTTTAATGCAACTGGAAACTTAACATTACAATCTATAAGGTCATCTCATTTTAAGATAGGCTTAACATATTTCATATCTAAGATTGCATCCCTCTTATACATCACTACCTGTAATGGCTTTCACTCATACATAGTATAGTGTGTATAAATGGTTGTATCTTTTTCTACTGCTGTCTTCTCATTTATATATCTTGGGTTACCTTTATCTTGTAACTGCTGTTCCTGCTGTGGAGTTAATCCTGGTTGGATATCAACCTTTCTCCATATACCCGCTTTCTGCATCTTCTTTACTGCATCAACAGGCATCTTGCTCTCAAATCACATGTAATCAAAGTTCTTTACATGCGTGTGTCCTCTTGGGTCTGGATACCATGATAGTGGGTCTACTACTTTATAGGTAGGATTTTTCTTCTCATCATCCCATCCTGTTAACACTCTTATTCATACTCACTTAAGGAATTTGTTTTTCTGATTAACATAATCTTCTACTTCCATATCAAGATTATCATAATCATATTCACATACTGATTGGAAATTCCTTGCTTCAATAAAATGATACAAGTCTCTACTTGACCATTTCACTTGAAGCTTATCCTGATAATAAAGAGCTAACAAAGAGTTTGTTAGACTTCTGATAAGATTTACCTTTACCTTTTCATCATCTGCTACCGTTTGGTATAACCAAGACCTTTCTCTGAACTGATTTCTTTTTTGAGTAGTTGCTGCCTCAGAGGCTCAAAACTCTCTAAGCACCTGGGTTTTAACTTTCTCATAATCACTTCTTGTAAAGTCTGCCATTTATGGAAAGATATATTTAAAATAGTTTTTACACAATTATACTCTTGTGATATATAGAGTTTTTCCACAAATGCAAGAGAATTTTCTTTTTTTTAATTTCCTCTTGATTTTTTGTTTTTTTTATTTATAAAGCGGGTGACACGAGCGGCTTATCGCTTGCGGAAAGAAAGTTCAGTGGTCTTCACTTTCCACATACTCAACCTAACGGATACTTCATACGACGAGAGAGTGTTATGTTGATATGAGTCTGACTCAGCTATAGATGAGTAACCACTAAGCGGGGATAATTACGGTTAAAAAGCACAGATTATACAAAATTAGTGCCAATCGTAACAGTTTTAATCGTAATTAAAGACAGAAAAATTTCGCAAAAAAACGAAAAAATTTCTATCTCTCTGTTTAGTGGTTTTGACTCCATATCTAATCCTACGTGTTCTTATACTCAAAGAGTGTTATATACTTACAGTAAGTATTTACATAGTAAATAATATATATTAGGGAGAAAAAATTTCTCTTGACATTCGTTTTAAAATGATTATACATTCAACTGTAAGACCACTGAAACTTACAAAAAACCGCAAGAATTAAATTTCTTGTCGCATACAAAGCCGCAGCTATCATGTGGCTTTTTTATTTACTATTATCATGTATGATTAAGTACAAAATTAAGTGAGTAGATTATATTTACTCAGACAAGTACAAGAGAGAGGTGTTAATAGTTCCTCTAGTGTGAAGATGGGTAGATGGGAAGTTTGATAAATTTATTCCAATGTCAGAAGCTATAGAAATATTAGATGATGCTGTGATTAACCCAGAAGATAAAAATACGATAATGTCTGGAAATGATAAGAAGAATTTCTGAAAGGTTTCTTTGTTTTAAAATCTGTTGCAAAATTAAAAATTATTATTATATAGCAAATAGGCCGATTATGTATTTTACTTTATAAAGTATTTACCACATGACAGCACCTGTAAGAGAAGCATTTGACCACGAACAGTTAAGAAGATTGAACGCTCTTGTAGCTACAATCGCTTGATTAGGTGATATGGTTTGGGTTGAGAATGCAGCAACTACTGACGACCTTCCTGCTACATGAGAAGATGGACAATTATGTCTTGTTGAAGCAGATGGATGTGTTTACGCTTATAGCGAGGACGATAGCGATTGGGCTAAAGTAACAGTCCCTGCTGGAGAATAGGACAACTCTTAAAAAAACCATGGAATTAGAAAAAGGCTACCCATCACGGATAGTCTTTTTTATATTTCCATATCTAGCTGTACTTGGCTAGCTCTCTGTTCACATCATCTAACTTCTTTCTGTTCTTATCATTTACATAATGTAATATACTCTTGTAGTTCTCATCATTTACTAAATGCCACATCTGAGAGTTTAACTCTATGGTCTGAACTAATTTTGTTTTTAGCTCATTTAGTCTCTTTATCTCCTCTAAGTTATCATCTACTGGAACATATACATAAAAGAATTGACCATAGTTAGTTATAGCACTCAGCTTATTTTTGAGTCAATAGATATTCTTCTCTGGTCTACTTCAGCTATCCTTTACACTCCTCTGACCATCCTTGCATATTATATCTACAGAATGTCAGTTAGTGCTATATCAGAAATCTGTCCCATCTAACATTCAATCAGCCTTATCTTCGTTGTATTTTTTCGTAGGACAATAGTTTCAGTCAATGGTGTATAATTTACCCAACACTCACTCTATGATGTCGTTATCGTATTTTGAGAGGCGATAAAATGCGACCTTTCTCTCCATTCTTTCATTCCACCAATCTGCTACTAGCTTGACTGCTGATTGTACATACCATCATTGTCATTTTACTCTACCTTTAGTGTAGCTAAGGTCATCTATCTCCTTAATCTCATCGTAGGTAAACTTATAGTTGAACAAGTCTGAAATCATACCTACTGCAGCAAAGATAGTACATGAAGCATAACTCCATGAGTTCTTGTATTGGTTGTATTCATATCTGATTTCATCTTTTTTAACTAGAGCAGGTAATAATTCCGAATCTCCATTGCATAACACATAATCTGTGTTCTCTGCTCAGTCGCCAAGGCAACCTAAAACCTCTTCCATTTGGTTATATTTAGAATATAAAAGTTCTCTAAAGTCTTCCTTAGACCAGTTGTAGCATTTCATCTTATTCATTTAAGAATGTAGCAGTTAGTTTTTTCTTCCCTTCTTCATCCTTCTCTATATCTATTATCCATCACCCTATTATATTAGGGAACTTATATCTTTTAGCAAGTAGATTAGGTCTTAAAAAAGCACCAGGCATAAACCCATGGATTCACCTATGAAGAGAATGAATCGCTCTGTGATAGTGACCTAAGGCAAATATGTCTGGTTCTTCTCATGCTTTGATTGTATCTATATACCTCAGCAATTTATAATCTGGACTATAACTACTTCCACCTGCTCAATGCTGTAACTGTAGCTTGATTCAGTTAATATTTAATGTGGCATCATAATATCCTAGATTAACTAGGTCATCTCTTAATCAATCTATACTCCTGCATATATCTGCTCACATACTCTTTAGATAGCTCTGGTCATGATTTCATCCTATGAAGTATGTTGGCACTCATATCTCTGGATATTCCTGTAGCACCTTAGCTATCTGGTCTTCATATCCTATCTCACTCTGTTCAAATTGCTGTCCTGGATATACTCCACATCCATCTACTAAATCTCCCGCATGTAATACACATTCAACTCACTCCTTTTTAGCCTCATCATAGAATCTATGTAATGCATCCATATCACATTCTCTTGCTCATACATGAGTATCCCCTATCAGTCAGAATCTAAGATGTCATGGCGTTCATAGTGTTTTCTCTATCTCCTTCTTAGTATTATTGGCAATAAAATCTAACATCTCTTTCACATCTTTATCACTGTAGTGTTCAAGTAGAGTTAGCTTTTTCTTTTCCTGTTTAGTTAGCTCTCTTTGCGCTTCTTTCTTTCCCATTGTTATTTAGAATATGAAATAAAAAAAAAGAATGCTAAATAATGCATTCATCTTTATACCACAATTCTGGATTGCGTGGGTCTATAGTTTCTGTTAATACTTCTACCAACCAACTCTTAACCTCTGGTAATAGAGCTTTTTCAGATAAATTAACACAGGTTAAAAGTTGGTCAGCAATCATGAAATTCTCAAATAATGTGTGAATTGCACGATGTTTTACATCTCTAATCCTAATTATATTGTGTGAATCACTACTTCATTCTAATGGGGTTCAAAAAGGATGTTGGGGTAATATGTGGTGGTCACTATAAATAATCTCTTTCTTTTCGCCCCTTCTTTTTGACATGCATAATAGTTCATTTGGGTAAATCTATTGCATCTTCTACAGACCATCAATAACGAATCCTATCTCTAAGTAATCAATATTTAATTCATTTTTCTCTTGCCAATTCTGCTATTGAATTATAAATTTTTCATTTATATGTTACTTTATGATTCGTAGACATGTTATTATACTGCATCTCTCGTGTAGCCCATCTACAATTCTCTTTACAATAGTTTCAATTATAATCTATCCTATCTAATGTTGTATTATTAACTCAATATTCTTTTACATGTTTATAATAAGCATCTCACATATCTTTCCAAAATTCATCAAAGTCTTTCCAAACCACCTTAATTCATCTTCATCAATAACGATAGTAGCTATGATTATTTGGGTCTGTGCATCTTGCTTTCGCCGACATGAATTTTTTATATGATATAGTTCATTCCATTCCATGTTTTTTGCTGGCAATCTTAGCCATCTCTCCAAACTTTATAGCCTTATCGCATCCACAATTTGTTGAGGCTCATGATAGCAAATGTTGTCTCTGGACAAATCTTTCTATTCAGCAATCACATCTACATAGTACCATCAATATCTTTCTTCATGATGGTGTTACATGATAATCCTCTTTTCATAAAACAGTCCATAATCAGTACCTGTTTTCCAATGGTTTTTTTGGCATAGTTATTATAGTTAGGTTATAAAACTTATTTTGTGGGAGAGTGTATAAACCTAACTTATACACTCAATTACGGTAGCTAACCAACCAATCTACTCAGCTATCATAATAGGATAAAATAACATCAATACCGCTATAAGTATTATAATTCAGACCACGATTTCTTTTCTACCTTCCCTTCAGATTCGGTTTTTCTTGTTGAAGTTGTATTCATTTCTTTTCCTAAGCTTCGTTTGTCTCATTTAGTTTTAGCAAGAACTAAAGCAGATGTAGCATCATTTATCGTATAGAATGTCCTAGCATTCTCAATATTTAAGGTGTATCCATTTCTCTGAAGCCATTCCATCTTCATTATCCCTTCCTCCTCCTTCTTCCTATATATCTTATATCATAGGCTACTCTTTGTTATCTTGTACTCCCAGACCATTCTATTTTTGTTTAAGATGTAAATGCTACTTCATCTTCTTTGATTATTTCATCCCTTGGAATATCCTATCTAACATCTCCCTAATATACTGAATGTCCTTCTTCATCTCGGCAACCTCTACATCTAAATGAAATCATTGTATCTCCTTAATGTCCCTCTCTAACTGCTCTACCTTGGCCTTCATTGATGTCCAGGCTACCGCTGCTCATACTACTGCTGATACAATGCTTATTAGTGTAGATGGTGTGAAGATATAATCTAACCAACTATTCATCTTCTTCTGGCAACTCAATTAAAATATCATCCTTCCCCCTTAGCTTACTGCCAAATCACTGTATCAAACTCCATACATCATAAAATATATTAGCCCCTGTTCATAAAGCTAATCATATTAAAATAATAGCTCATGCCGCTAAATCCCATTCTAAATATGGTTTAATAGCAAACGATGAGCATATTCAAAGTATAAATGATAACGCTATGTTAATGCTTACTGCATACTTGCCAACAAACTCCTCATATGCAGGCTTCGCAAAATTTACTATTGATGTGATAATCATAGCCGTACCTATCAATATCATAATCGTTGTTTGCATAGTTATTAACTGGCATAACTAAAGATTAAACTGTAGGACTGATGTCCCTCATCTTCCCTATAAATATATTTTTTAGAAATTCAAGTGATTTGTAATTAAGTTTATATTGTGCTATTAGATTATCTTTTATTTAGAAGAAAATGTATAGACAATCTCTATGAATATAACCTGTTGTTGATTATCATACCTCAATCATCTCAACTGACAAGTGGTTCATTATCAAAAAAATATTCTGTACATGTCCTGAAGTGTGAGTTCTCATCATGAACTGGTTGCCTCTGCTCTGTGGTTATCTCCCTATTCTCTGACTTCTGTGGATAATGTGATTGTATTATGCTCTGTTCCCATTCATAATTATCCTTATCATAAAATAATCTATTCATCCCTAACTGTGTCTTCGTTATCCTCTCCCTAAGAGTGCTCTTCCTATTCGTGGTAATGTTTATCCCCATATCAGCTAACGCCTTCCTGATACTATCATCACTTACTACTGTCCTGCTATCTGAATTATATGGGTCTCAGAAATGGTCATGAAACCTTACTAACTGCATAAACTTCATAATCTTGAAGTCCCTCTCATCATACACCCAACTATTACCAGCATACGGCTTCCCTAATACTAATCATGCAAAGTCTTTAATATTCCAATTGACCCTCTTAAAACTCTTAATAAGAAATACATTCCCTGTCTGGAAATCTTTCTGCCATAAACAAAAAGCTATGCTGTCTCTACCAAAGTCCCAACTTCAGTAAGTGTGCCTACTCACATCATATACATATGTCCCCTTTGTTGCCATCTGTAAAAATAATGGATAAACTGCATTTACTACACTTGTCTCATAACTGATATCTACCTCCTGCGCTAAGTCTGTAGCTGTCCTTGTCATCTTCTGAAACTCATACCATACATTAGTCTTTAATGGATGTAGCCTCCATGGTAACCTTATCTTCTTGTTTAATAAATGCCTATATGCTTTATGATTAGTCATTACCTTCCCATATACATTCCCTGTTCAGTTCGGTGTTCATCAAAATATCCTACACTCTGTCACATCCTTCGTCTTCTGTAACGCTGTCTCATCCCTAGGCCATAAAGCAAACTCATCCATAAATACTACCTTACGCCTTCACCCTGTTCAGAAATTCACTCATACATCTCAACTAATCTCTCAACACCCTGGCGCTGATATGTTCATATACTTGTTTAACATCTCCTTCGGCTTTAACTGCTTAGGTAACCTCTTTATCATATACCTTAACCTCTCAAACGCTGAGTCCATGTTCCCCTGTGCATCTACATAATCCTCCTTATAACTACCTAAAAGAACACTCCACTCCTTAAACAAAAATCCCCATAAAAATATTCATAACATCGTTCGTGATAACCCCATGTCCCTGCTCTTCTCTATCCATACATCTATCCCTAACTCTACAGCTTCTACTATCTGCTTGATGAAATCATCCTGATATGGATATGTTATGAACGGTACATGCGGCTTATCTAACCTAGGATTGTATGTCCATAAAAACATGTTAAAGAAAAAAATTGGGTCCTCCTTGCATTTCCTTATTAGATTGACCCAACCCTCATCACTCGTATACTTAAGTAACTCTAACCTCTTCTCCTTATTAGCCTGCTGTACCTGCTTGATATACTCCTCCCTGTCCTTCACACTCTTAGAAACATTATCCCTCCATTTGAGTAACTTCTGCTCAAAACTTAATCAATCAAAATTTAAATCCTCTTCATCTAACTTGTTCTCCTCTATCTCCATGATATGCTTAAGAGTTAACGGCTTTTTCTTTACTTCTTCCATAGTCGGTCGGTTAAGAAGTAAACTATTCGTAATAATCTAATAACATATCATCTACATCCCTATGCTCTACCTCAGCCTTTACCTCTGCCTTGGTCTCTACCCTCTGAGTGTTGTACTGCTCAGGACACCTCGCCTTTAATACCTTCAACGAAAACTCTCCATCCTTATCATTCAATACTCACTCATGCACCTTATCCTTAGCATCCCTAAGTAACTTAGTCCTTGCCCATTCTACCCTCATCTTGAAGTCCTCATCTGCTCTCATGTGATTGTAATATGTGGTAGTGCTGAACTTAGCCTGCGCACAAGCTTCCGCTATAGTGTAATCATTCTCTATAGCCTCTAAAAATATCTCCTTCTGATTCTCTGTTATAGTATCATTGTTCGTAAAACTCTTCCTGTCCTTGTCCCATGTTATGTACCTCTTTGTGTAAACTCCTTTTGGCATTTGTGTTTGGTTAATATGTAAATTCTGCCTTACATTGGCTACAGTTCCTACATATACAAAAAAATTTTTAAATCAAGTGATTTTTTAAGAAGCTCATGCTTCGCTTGATTTTAGATGTTTAAATATGTGAGATATCACATCCACCGTCCACCCATTACCTAACATCTTGTATCTTTGACTATCACTTACTCACTCTGTATAATTGTCTTCTAAGGTTTGCAATCTTTCACATTCTATAGGAGTCAACTTCCTTACAATACCGATATCTTCAATAATTCAGTTGGGACATGATGCTCTAAGTGTATATCATTTCTGACTTCAAAAAGAATTTCAGAAGTTGTCTGAACTACTATACTGTGTACCACAAGGCATAAATATCTTCTTCTCGTGATTTCAGCCACCTACTGTTGTTAAAGTAGCACATTTTCAATTAACATCCTCAGTCCTCTTAACTATATCATATTTTCAGTTTATTATCCTATCCCACCTCTCCTTAGAAAAATAATATTTTTCATCAACTTTCTCTTCTAAGATATCTCTTAACAAGATACCCCTATCCTCTGGCTGCGTGATTCATGGTATGTTTGTCCAATATAATCTCTTTCTACTCTGCGCTGATACTAAGGCACTATCTATCTCAATTGGCAACACTCACAGCTCTCTACTAATTATATCAACCCACTCTTTCTTCATCTTAACATTCTCTAGCAAGAAGTATTTAGGTTTAAACCATTTAACTGCTTGCACAAACTTGAAGAACAATTTACTTCTTGGGTCTTCAAAGTTTAACATCTTGCCAGCTATACTAAATCATTGGCAAGGACTGCCACCTATAATCATATCTGGTTCAATAGGTCGGTTGCCAAAATCATTTACATCCCCCAACTCTATAATGTCTGGATGGTTCTTCTTGGCTATCTGTATAGCATACTTATCTATCTCACTTGCATAGTAAGCATCTATTGGTATCCCTGCTCTAACTAAAGCCTCATACCCACATGCCATCCCGTCAAAAAGTGATAATACCCTCATGTTATTTATTTAATATATAAAAAACTATTTGTCTGATTCTCTATCTACCCATACCCACATCCCCTTTATTCTCTCATTGAACATCTCTATATAGTCTGAGTCTGCCTTTAAATCATTATATAATATACCTATAAGCTTCTCATAACTATCCTTATATAACTTTATCTTCTTCTCATAATATGCTGTGTTTATGTCTAATAACTCATTAGAGTTCTGAACTGGCAATGTTATATTTTTATCATATGTGGTATTATCCTGTATCATATTTTTATCATATTCATTAACTCATTTGATGAAAAAATTTTCATTAAACTCATATCATTCATCTGTTTTTTTTATCTCCCCCCTGGCTACCATTCTGTCTATTAACCTTACATCTGACCTGGCTTTTCATAATCTGCCTAATAGGTCTGCCTTCGTTCTGTATATCATTCCTATGTGTTAAATTATAAAAGTCTTCTTCTTGAAGACTTGCGTCTTCTGACCTAACATTATCATATAAATATCATATATGATTGCAAGTGAAATGGTAAAAAATATATGTAAAAATTAGTGAAAAATATATGTAAACTATTACCCGTGATTTTTTAAAACTTTCCCACACGCGCACTGGACTTTCCCCCCTGGGGGTGGTGGCCCCTTCTTTTTTTTATGGGTGGGGGTGGCCCTTCTTTTTTTTTCGGATGCTGCACTTTTTTCTGCTGATAGGATTTACCAGTTCTGACCGTGACTAAAAGAAAAATAAGAGGGGTTCTTTCTTTCTCTGGTACTAGTAACTGTATGCTGTTACTGTAGTAACTATATGCTGCTGGTGTAACTGTCTGTAACTATATGCTGTAGTAACTGGCTGCTATAGTAACTATATGCTGGTGTAACGTGTAACTGTAGGATGCTGGAGTAATTAGATGCTGCTGTGATGCTTTCTTTCTTATATGCTTCATTCATTAGGGTTTGATTCTTTCTTTTGGGGTTTGATTCTTTCTTAGGGATTCTTATACTTTAGGGATTTTTCTTATTTTTTTGATTTGGTTTTTTTTATATTTCGGGGGGTTTATGTTTTTTTATTTTTCGGGGGTTTGATTTTTGGGGGTTTTTTGCTCTTTGGGGTTTTTGGTTTACCAATTATCAACTGCTTTTATTCATTCTTTTAAAATTCTATTGACATTGGGGTGCAGATTCTTATACATGATGGTGTAAATGATGCGGACCGCTGGTAAACGGTCGGGGTTGAAATTCCAGTTTTGACCTGTGGTATTTAACAGTTACGATATGAAGTATAAAAAAGTATAAAGTAGGGGGTTGCAGGTTTTTTGACTTGTAGCCCTACAAAATCTTATACTTTAGATATGGGATTTTGTAGGGTTTTACCCGATTTTATACTTTATACTATATACAGATGGATGCAAAAAAAATCATTTCAGTTAGGTTTGAACTATTCAAAATGTTTAAGGATGGTTACACTCACGAGCAAATGCAAGAGTTTGTAAAACAGGCTTTTGATAGGTGAGAAGTGACTTTTGATGAAATAGTTGAGGCTTTGGTTGACTCCAGATGGCATGAATTGGTACTTTGTAACAGGATTGACGCCGTAGTTGAGGCGTTAAAAAGTTAAAAATCTGATAGTTTGAGGCTTGTTTATACAAGTCTCAAAAATCAGGCTTTTGACCTGAGCTTTTTATACTTTGTACTATATGCAAATGAAATCTTACGCACTTTTTTACAGGGAGCAGTTTAAAAACTGTCAAGCTACAATTGCAAAATTTGACGTTGAAGGGTTGAGCGATGCAGTCACTATTTTTTACTCTTATCAGTGTCCAGAACTGGTAAAAGTCAAGGGTGACTGGTACAGATTTTCTTTTGAGAATTCAAGAAAGGCTGGCTGTAAAACCTGAAGTAGAACTACAAGTAAACAATTAACCAGGTACTTTTGACCAGAATGGCGCGATTTACCAGTTATGAACTTGCAAGAGTTTGAAAATGAGTACTTTTACACAGGTATTGACTGACTTTACTAGAGTTTTGACGCTTTGGGGGTTGCTTTGTAACCTCCAACTGTCAAGGCTTTGACCTTGTTTTTTATACTTTACGGCTAGAAAAATGAAGTTGATGCTACGACTTGCAGTATACACTTTTTTTGTGATGCTGGTAGGTTGATTCTTTTAGGATTCTGATAGTTTACGGGTTGCAATTGTAACCCGCAAAAATCAGGGTTTTAAACCTGAATTTTTATACTTTATACTACTACAAATGAAAGAATTAAAACTAAAAACCGTATGGGAATTATCACCTGAGGAATTGCAGGAATTAGACTTGCAAGAAGGGGATGAATTATCACTTTTTGAGGGTGACCCTGACCGAATGGATACACCAGGAATGGATGAAAATTGCTTAACTGAAAGTAACAGGATTTATTTTTTCATCTGGAGTGAAAAAAACATGGTAGTAACTAGCTATGAGACTGAATATTCAAGTGAATTACTGGAATTTTGTAAGGGTCAGGATACAAGAGTAAGTAGGAGTGGTTACAATTCAAGAAGTGAGGCTTGACACTGGGAATATCTAGAAAAAAACACCTGGGAATGATGGGAGGAATGCAAGAACTTGAAAATTGCATACCGTTGAGGTTGCGGTTACGTTTACACTTTGTTTGAATATGTGGAGAATCATGAATTATTTGAATATTTGGATGCGTTTGAGTTTGTTTGAGAATTTGAAGTTATAAATGCAATAGAGGATTTTTTTAAGAATTGAGAATGAACAAGCTGGGGGGAACTATCTGAATATCAGGAACTGGCTAAAGAATGGATGGAGTCAAGGAATGTGAAATTTGATTAAATGGTTTGTACTTTGCAGGTTGGATTACAACTTGCAAAAACAAGCTATTTGAAGGCTTGACTTTTACATTTTATACTTTTATACACATGAAAAATTGTAGAGGTTTGGTAATTGCTAAAGGTTACCTGAAAGAACACTATTCAAATGAGTATGAGAAACTGAATGGCTTATTTGGTAGTGACTGGTATATTTACCAGGATTACACCATTTATTATTTGGTGGTGGGTGAATGTGAAACAAGCTTTATAAGTTTAAAACTGGATTTACCAGAACTTATAAATGGGATTTGTTTTTGACTTTTACTTAGTAAACACTGAAAATAAAATGGAGTACTTAGATTTAAGCTGGATAGTAATCGGTGGGATTATCTGTATTTGCGGGGTTTTATTTTGAAAATAACGCAGTTATTTTTAGATTTGGTAAGTAGTAACCAATGGATAGAACTAAGAAAATCCTGATACAAAAAGCTAAAACTGAATATTTTAAAAGCTTTTTGTGGTTGGATATTGACGAAAGAGAACTAAAGGAGTTTATAAAAGAAATTAGGAACACAAAATCAAAAACAAAATTAGACAAAATCACTTTTAACCTTTTTCACTATTAAATTAGGTTATACCGTTGAGAAAATTTAAATTAGATGGTTTGATGTTTGCAGATGGATAATTTATCCACTCAGATGTTAGACCATCCAAATTTGAATTTTCTGGTACGAAAGGAACCTGGAAAATTCATCACTTTTTATACTTTAATCTACGCAATAATGATTAAAATGATTTGAGACACCATTGTAATGGATGGTGGAGTATGAAAGTTCAAGAAGCTATGAACTTTTAGGGAATGAGTTTTTAGGGTAAAGAGAGACCCTGAAAAACACACAATGCGTAAACTAAATGCGTATTGATTTAATGTGGATTGTTTAAACATGATTTGCAAGGCTAACCCTGATGCTAAAATTGAGGTTATCCAGAAAAATGTATTATCAAAATTAACAATCACAGTAAAAAAGGCATTAGAAATCTGAACTTATTTATCATTTAATGGAGAGTTACAAATTTTTATCCCTAAAGACAAATTTGAAAAATGTTATTCTTAGGATTATGGTTTTTAGTTATTGTTATCTGAAAGATTATCTGATTAAATGAGATGCAATGCTTTTGGATAGCAGGATGAATAGGTATATGTATACGAATTGCATATATCACTTGACTTTGATAAGTAAATGTTTATATTTCTTTTGCTAGTAAAAGTATAAAAGCAAAGAACTACTGGTCCTAGTTCACTGTTACGATAGGACCAGTATCGTAAAAGTGAATTAGGAAATAACCAGTAGTTTTTTGTTTATTTTAACTCTTAACTATATAGAAAAATGGAAAAGACTAATTGAAGTATTACAAGTGAATACATGGGATGAACTAAAGAAGAGTTTTTATTTACTTATAGCGAATCTGAAAAACAAGAATGGGAAATGAATAAGAATAATGCTGATTTGATTTTGAGACCTAAGTTTATACCATTATACCCAAAACTATTACAAGATGGTTATTGATTAGTGGAAAGTATTTTATTTTGATTTATAGAATTTTTTCTAAGCAACAATGATAAGTTTTATTGTACTAATGAGCAGATGGCACAATTATTAAATTGTAGCGAGCATACTGTATCTGATGCAATAAAGAGTTTAGAAAAGAGATGAGACATAGTATTATGCAAGAAAATCAAGGCATGATGATGAAAAATTAGATTTATCAAATTATGAAATTACGAAAATGCAAAAATTGCATTTAGGGAAATGCAAAAAGTTCACTGAATAGATAATAAGATAATAGAGAATAATAATAAAACTCCAAAGGAAAAATTTTCTTTCACCCTAAACAAAAAACTTAACGTCAAACTTGCAGACATTTGTATAGGCGACTTGACATTTAGTGATAATGTTATAGAGTGGTTAAATGAGTACAATAATACTAGGAATAAGAAGTTAGAAAAGCTAACTGATAAATGATTTAAACTTGTTATAGATAAGCTAATAAAGTATTGACACTGAACTGAGGAATGAATGATAGCAGTGTTAAAACAATCTATAGAGAATGGATGGGAATGATTATTTGAAGTGAAATGATTTAAACCTAAAGTAGATTATGAAAATGATTTGTGATTATTCTTAAATAGATTAAAAACTGATTATGAATGATTAAAAAAGGAATTAGGTAATGATAAATTCTTTGAGCTTAAAAAGAAAGCTTTGGAATATTGAGCGGCTAATAAACTATTATAAAATGTTTTTATACTTTAACTAATTATAAAATGATAGACTATTTAGAATGAGCGAGGTCGTCTTTTACATGGGGATTAGAAAGCCTGAATAAAAGATTTGGTAGACCTTGAAAAAGGGATTTGATTACTCTATTTGGATATATGAGTAGTTGAAAAACTGAATTTACTTATTTTGTATCCAGAAAGAATGCAGAGATATGAAATAAGGTTTGTTATATTTCTCTGGAGTTACCAGAATTTGATATGAAATTAAGAATTGCTAGGAAAAAAGCATGAATAAGTAAAGATGATGCACAGACTGGGAATTATACTGAACATCAAAAACAAATTGTAAATCAGGAAATGGAGAAAATGAATAACCAAAAAAATCTATACATTTATAAACCAGAAGAATGCAATATTAAATGAATAGAACATACAATCCGTATGTTTTACGATGAATGATGTAGATTCTTTGTTATAGATAACTTAGATAAAATAACAGGAAATGAAAATGATAATGTAAGGCAACAAGAAGTTAGTAGTACACTACAGGATATCAAAAACGAATTAAACATTTGTATTATTCTTATACATCATGCTAAAAAACCTTTTAACTCACAACAACAATATATGCCTGCTGGTATGGTTGGTTTAAGAGGTACGCAAAAGATATTAGATAACAGTACACAGGTATTTGAAGTGTATAGAGACCTTGACCCTGATAATGACGATGTAAAAGATAAAGCAAAAGTAACCTTGTATCAATATAAAGATACATTTGAATGAGCTAACTGATGTGTAGATATTTATTTTAATAAATGAGATTATACAGAGCAATGGATTGGAAAACAAAATTAGAGCAACGTGGTATCAAGGTTTTATTACATGATGATGAGAACCTTGTGTTAGAGACCATTAGTCTATTGGATACGCTGTTCTTTGTATCATCCACAAATAGGTGGATTCTAAATGAAATAATCCCAAATGATTATCACTTTCATGATAGGGTTATTGAACGTAACATTTTATACTACAAAAAGAAATAATGCAAACAATAGACCCATCTAAATTCAAGATGCTGTGGAAAACCAAGAAGGCCGCAGAAAATATTAAACCCATTCTCTTAGAGATAGTAAAAGAATATCGGAAGAGAACAGGAAAGCCACAGGGGAAAGTAACACGGAAGGATATAGCCGACCGTGTTTTTTCAGAATATTGCAGACTTTATTATGCTGATGATAAATGATATGTTACATGTATAACAAGTGGAGTAAGGATGTTTTGGAAAGAGGCACAATGCTGACACTTTATATCTAGAGGAATAAACAAATACAGGTTTGATATCAAAAACTGTTATCCACAAAGTTATGTAGAGAATTGCACACTATGAGGGAACTATAAAGTCTATACAATTAAAATGATTAAGATGCTGTGACAAGATAAGGTAGAAGAGATGTTGAATGATAAACAATCAGTATCCTATAATCAGATACGATATGAAAATAATATCATTGAACGATATAATTTTATCCAGAAGAAGAAAGAGATTATTAGTAACAATAGTTAAGAACTGAATTACATAAGAATAAAAAAAGAATAAAAAAAGTCTTGCATTTTAATTCTAAATCATTATGATACCAATGTCAGTGTATGACATTTTTATACTTTACTACTATCAAAATGAAAAACGTAGACGTAGACCTCTTTAATCAAGAGCAGCGACCATTCAATTATGATTTTGATTGTTTGGAATTTGGAAGGTATCTAAAAGAATCTGGAAAGATTGATACCTCAGATGAAGAGTATGAGGCATGGAGAGATGCACAGATGGAGAAGGAATTAGAGTTATTAGAAGAAGAAGTTTTATCTTATTAACCAATTACAACAATGAATAAATTAAAATTCATCTTCAATGAAGAGAAATCAGATGAAAGGTTTGAGTTCTATGAATGTGAAAGAGGTAATTGTAGAATCTCTATCATCAAAGCCAATGAAGGTAACATGTGTTCAGTGTTTGTTAAGAATGAAATCACTGGAGACTTGTGATGGAAGGTTGGATATGTAGAACTTGCAAGCCACAAAGCAACTACAGTAGATGAGGCTAAAGAAGTTGCAGAGAAATTGTATGAAAAGATTTTACAAATTAACTTAGATTAAAAATGAAATGAACTATTAAAGCTGGTTTAACCAGAACATATGCTTTAAGGCAATATGAAAACATCAAACCTAATATAGAAATAGAGTTAGAGTTTGATACTGATACAGATAAAGAGTTTAACATGGAGAAAACATTAGTGATTCTGAAAACTAAATGTGAAGATTACATAAACAGGTTTAATCCTGAAGATGATAGGCAACTTCCCTTTTAATGGGATGAGCTGGGTATCTCAATAAACTACCCATTTATTTATTCTTATTATTATTTACAAATGACTTGGGGAAATTACGACAGTTCAAAGAACTTTTTAAAAGCTAAATTAGAGAACTTTGGTAAGGGGAATGAGACTCCTTTTTTTAATATTCTAAAATGGAATGGTACAGAGAATGAAAGCATCTGACAATGAGCATTCATTGAGTGAACTCTTAAAAACATAGAGGTAAGAGAGACACAGTATGGACCATATGCATCATTAGAGTTAGAGGATGCAGAAAACAATTCTATTAAGTGGGGAATGAAGTTAGGAAGAACCATGAGGAATATTTTATTTAAGTTATATGCAGCAGCTTCAAAAGATGTGAAGATAAAAAACATTAACCTAAAGACTGGAGTATATAATGAGAAGAAATATGTATCAATACTTATTGACTGAGAGAGATACGATAATCCATTCTCTAAATGGAATGAGGCCATGGCTAAGTATGATTTATCAGAAGAGATATCCAGTAGAGTAAGAGAGGTTAAAGACCCAGAGACTGGAGAGGTAGTTAAAAGAGATGAGACAAAACTAGATGAATGGGTAATAAATACAATCATCCCAGCAATCAATGATGCTTTAACAAAAGAATGAGAATCTTTTTGGAAAATGTGAACAGAGACTAAAGTAGATGGGACACCAGTTACAGAAGATGAAGAATTTGATGCGCCTTTTTAGATTTTAACTAAACAATACTATGTGAATGTGAAGATGAGTAGTAATAAGGTATGCGTTTAGTGATATTGAACCAAGGATAACAATGTATTGTGTGCGTAACTGATACTCAGATAAACAATTCTGTGAGAAAGTTAAGATAGCGCAGTGAACATTGAATAACTGGAGGAAGACATGAAGCATACCAGTAACCGCGGTACATAAACTAAAGAGATACATAAATATAGATTTTATGGAATTAACACCAGTAAACACAAATGGAGTGGAATAGAAACGACAGTTGAAGTACCAATGATAATTGGTGCAATCTATTAGACCAAGCGTCAGCCATTATAAATTCAGAAATGCCTACAAGAAAAGACATGGTCAAACTTAGTAGGATAGAATTTAATATGTCTGTATTGGCAAGTAAAGAATCCACATTAGCTTTATCAGAAGAAGAGCAATATAACCTTAGAAGGTCTGAGGTTATATTAGAAGAGAAGGGAAGAAAGAAACCTATAACAGAGGCCACAGAGATATGAAAGTTCGTAGCAGAGAAAGAACACTGAAACTATAGAAGTATGAAAGAAAAAGCTAAAGGGATGTGGAACACAATCAATTCAGTAAGATGATTTAAGATATCAGTATATAGCGTAGAAAAAGAAAACGATGAATCAATGTTTAGTAATTATAAATGATTGGAATAGTGTTTTTACATTTTAAACAATGTTATGAGTTTTTTAGCAGCAATATTATGATGCTTTTTATCAGGCTCTACCGTACTCGTTTGTCCAAATCAGCCACTTGACTATGGCATGGTGGGACAAGTGTCCACTCAGCAAGTTCAACAAAGCTCAGAAGAAAATCAGCCACAAAGAGAACTGCCTTTTCTTGAATGAAAGGCGACATGGTATAATTATAAGTTGTGAGGTAGGCGGTATAGCAAGTATAATGATACGTGTGCTCTTAGGATAAAGGATAGGGGAGGACATTATAAAGTATGTGTTAAGTGAACGGATAGATGTGTAGTCTGCAGGCATAATGATTATGGTCCTGCAGAGTATACTAATAAGGTAATAGATTTAAGTTCTCATGCATTCAAACAGTTAGCGCCACTATCCAGATGAGTAATAGAAGTTTTAATTTACAAGATAGATTAACATGAAGAAGTTAGTAATCATAGCAGTAATATTATTTCTTATATTCTGTATGTGGATTAGCCGAAAACTAAGCATACCATGAACATGAGAGTGGGAAAGCAAACCGCCGTTAAAGGGTGCAGTCCAGGTTCCTATTGTGGAAACGCCGTAGGGGGTATTAGTGTTGCCTTTCATGGCCTGGCATGCTACAGCTACCCATGTAGTACCGAATAAGTAAAGTATAAAAGAGATTATATGTAAACCGTCCTGGGAGAGGGGTAGCTCTCCTTTAGAATTTAATTACAACTTATATATTATGAAACAATGTTTAAGATGTGGTCTACATATTAAAGAAGAAACTAATAGATTATGGTGTCCTAAATGTTTAGAGAAAGTGAATGCTGAGCTTAGAGGAGAAACAGACAAACCATTTGAATACTTCTTTAGGCATCATTTAAAACAAATGAAAAAAACTTTTATACATCTGAAAAATGTGTAAAATATACTCAAAAAATGTTTGAAAAATGTGTAATTAGACTTTTATATTATTTACCTATATAGAGATGTGAAATTTAATGAATGCAAGCCTTAAAGCATTATTGAATGAACAATATAAACTTGTGGCAGAGCTTAGAGAAGAAAATAAAAAGCTGAAAGACCGCAATACAATTCTAGAGAAAGGCTGACAAGTAGTTTTCACTCTAGAAAAGAGAATAGATGAGCTTTTAGAGGAAAACAAAAAGCTGAAAGAGAAAATAGATGAGTTAGAAAAATGCAATCTCAATCTACAAGAACGGTTAGACAGGAAAGAAGAAGTGAATAAGAAGATGAGAGAGGAAATAAAAGACCATCAATTATATGAGGAGAAATTAGAACATAGAATTATAGAGTTTGAGGAATTATTACATTGAGAGTAATCAGATTTATTTCATAACTTTATACCTATGATGAAAGTAGAATATATAAACTGTGAGAACTGTGGGAAGACTATCCAGAAAAGGAATAATAGAGTTCTATGTATAGCTTGTTCTAATAAGAGAGATAAGGAAATAGCAAGAATATATAGAGATACACACCAAGAAGAAATTAGACATAAGAACAGAGAAAGAGCGAGAATAAAAAGAGAGGCTGTAAAACGAGATGAATAATTCCTATTGCATTTTAGTAGAAAAATGATATATTATAGGTCGACATAAGTTACTTGGAATTAGTAGAACTTTGTGATACGAATTTCAAAAAGAAAAGGAGTCTGAATTGACTCCTTTTTTGTACGAAGTTCTTTTTCAGACTTCCTATTTTCTCTTTCATCATTTACCACAAGGCATCGGTATGTAATTAAGAAATAAATCTGATTAACTAATAGGTTGTGCTTCAAATTGTGTTATTCATCCACTATTGTTTCCTATTGCCCAATACTTGCAGTCATTAGAAACAAATAAACATCTCTGCTCTCATACAGAAACAGAATAATTACCTATTTCAGTTGCTGTAGAAGTTATGTCATATGGTGTAGCCAACTCATATTGCTTAACGGGTCAGTTAAAAACCGTATACATATATTTACCATCATTCTTTACTATAACTCAGATTCATGCATCAGAAATACTTAGCTCTTTCTTGTTCGTGGCTGTTGTTAAATCAAATGGTGTACTTAATTCGTATTGGATTATTTTATATAGAGAATCAACTCCAAACCATATATAATCTCCATCATCTGACAGACACACATTGTCTGCAAATCTTGAAGAATCCACATTCAGAACTTGTCCAGAATCTAATGAAGCTGTTGAGATGTCCCATGGTGTAGAAAGGCTATACCTAACTATATTATTTCCATCCTCTGTGCTGAGAAACACATATGTCCCACTGTTACTAAAGTAGAATCAGTTAGGTTTAGTTACTGAAATATATTGTGTCTGAGATGCTGTGCTTATGTCCCATGGTGTGCTTAAACTATATTGAGCCATCCTACCATTTCAGTTATTCCAGAATGTTATATAAGCATTCTCTCCATCTGGACTCATATAGAATCACTGTAAATCTGAGAAACTTCATGGAGTAAAACTACCAACTGTTGTGCTTCATGTAATTGTGTAGTATGTAGGAGTAGGTCAGCTTCATGTAGCTCAGTACACCATATTTAGTATTGGCATTGTTCTTTTAGAAAAAATATAAATCTGATTATAACTCCTGAAAGCTATATCTGTATATAGTTCAGTTCTGAGTTGCTATGAAACAATATTTACCATCATTTGTTACTTTGATTCAGAATTTATTTCAGCTCAAAGATGCTGAACGAGTAGTCTTTGTCGCATTAGAGAAATCATAAGCATTTGTTGTTGTTAATTGTGCTATGTCACTCTCATATTCTGCCACCATATAACAATCCATTCAAGTTGGACCTATAGCAAATCACTGTCCGTAATTTCAATATTGCCCTTGTATAGTTTGCACTGTTATAGTTCACATTGTGCTTATGTCCCATGCTGTACTTAATGTGGCTGACACTATATAACCGCTTCTATATGCCCCTATAATTTTAGTTCAATTGTTGTAAAATCTGAATCATCATATTCAATGGTCTGCAGTTCAAGGGATTCAAGGAGATGTCTTTATTACAGCTCATGCTGTACTAATGTCAAACGGTGTACTCAATGCTCTTTGAGTTATATATGCTGTCTGACCCGACCCATAACCATCAGACACATAGATGTAACTACCATCATCACTATAAACAACACAGTTTGTATTAGTTCATACTATAAGATTCGCTGTTTGTGATGTAATAGTAGAGGTTAAATCAAATGGTATAGAAAGTGTATGCTCATACACAAGTCAGTTTTCATGTGTCAATAAAATATGGCAACCATCAGAACTTACCTCTATACATCTGTTATTGCTAATATAAGTCGGTTGTACACTTTGGTCTTGCGTAGCAGTAGTTATGTCTGGACTATATTGTGGTCATGGAGTAGGAGGAGTGCTTCATGCTTCTGCAGAAAGGACTAGAACATTCACTTCTATGTCTGATGCAGGAGTAGAATCACAAGTAAAAGTCAGACTGTCTGTTCCTTGTGCTGAGCAGTAAATCTTAGCATCTGTATAATCACTTATATATGTAGGTGCAGGACTTACTATTATACTATTGTTAGCAGTAACTCATGTAGCTGTTACTGTTTGCTCATTATTACTCCATCATGCACTTGTTAGAGTTATTACTAGAGCCTTCTGTCGTGGTAACATATACTCATCTCCATTGTGCATTATTTTATTTAGGGTGTTAGTCATTACTTATTTGAAAAGAATTAAATCTGATTAACTTATTCAGTAATCTCATTTTGTTGAGTCATAATAATCACTCACATCTTGAGCCGACCATTCTACTGTTTCTAATATTACATTGCTTATGTTTCATACATATGCAAACATACTTTGTCAGCTCTGATGTCATCAGATGAATGTATACCCACTACTTGAACTAACGGAAGTTGTCGTTGCATCAGCATCAATATATACTCAATCTACATATAATTTAGTTCATCATGTAGATGTATAAGTACCTAATATATGATGCCATACTCAATCATTTACAACCCCATCTGTAATGTTGTATGAAATTCATGTATACCTACTTAATGTAGCTGTTCAATTATAGATTGACAAAGCGAAATTCTTATTGTCTGATGTTGGTGCAATACTTACTACTGAGGAAATCTGAATATTAGCAGTAGTCTTAACCCATGCAGACACTGTGAGATTAGTAAAGTTTCAGAATCATGGCAATCAGATTTTTGTGCTTGCACTTGTAAATACTGCACAATCTACTCCTCATACATTACTGAACGTTACTCCATTATTAGTTCCATCATTATTATTTCATGAATAATCTTTTGCATCTGACTCTAATGGGTAATAGGCAATAGTATTCACTCATGGTTGCCATGGAGTAGGTGGAGTAGGTCAGACTTCTTCCTCATATATAAAGTAATGCTTATTGTCAGTTAATGCTCATGGTAGTAATGCTTCATACTCTGCTTGGGTTACATACTCTATGTCACTTCATCATCCACCTCATGTTCACCATTGGAAAGTATCTTCATCAACATACTTAGGGACATACCCTACTTGGGGTGTCCCTGTTGCTTTTATTCTACATGGTTTTACTTTTGTTGCCATTATTTAGAATTGTTAATTAGTAAACTTTGATTTATTAAATTAAGGTTCTATAGTGCATCCTGTTATGATAGCAGTAGATGCGCTTGTAGGCATCAATGTGATTACACATTTCTTAGTAGAACTAGAGGGTAATGTAATTCCATATGGATTAGTAACACCAGTTCATGTTGTTACGCTATATGTCTCTCCTGATGCTATAGAATTAAATATGATAGTATAAGGAACTCATTTGTATGGAGGATACTGTGAAGATACTGTTAATGTGCTTGTTCACATAACGTTGTTAATAAGCTGTGTGATGTTATCTTCAGACAATGGAGACGCAGCCCCGGTAGCTCATGCTTCTACAGATGCACCGAAATGATTTAGTGACCAATTATATTTTCATAAATAATTTATATCTCATATAGAAGAAGAAACAGAATATCCAAATGCTGCTCTAGCTCTTCAATCTATTATTGTGCTGTGTCATATGTTATATACAAAGAATGATTTCTCTCATGTAGATTCTTCAACTACAAATAACATGTGTTTCCATGAACTATCTACCGAATCAACGTGACTCACATTCTCTCATGTTTTGTAATATAACTCATAAGTTGTTACATAAATTCATTCAGATAATTCCCAAATGTTTGCATCTGCAGTAAGAGTTGTAATTCCTGCTCATCCTACAAATGATTTCATAGTGTCTAAAGTAATCTTTCAGTTAGCGTTGTTATAAGCATATACGAACTCTTCACTTCCTGTAGGATTTGTAAGAGCTGTTAATGCTGAAATCTTTGTGTTGGCCATTGTTTAATAAATAAGAATTTAAAAGAAGTTTAAATAAATTAAGCCTGTTCTAATACTAATATATTTCCATCCTCCGTAGAGATATTATCACTATTCTCTAATAGGATATTATATGTAGGTATGTAGAAATATATAGTACCATTATCATAATATATCTGACAAGCATCTCATGATGGTTGCGTGTTAGTTATAGAGATGTTTAATCAGCTATCCTTGATTATCTTTCATGTAGCCCCATCAAATAAAGCTATGTTACCATCAGTTGCACTTGCAGGTCACTGTACATAATCCCCTAATGTAGTAGTTAATGATGTATTAGTTACATAATCACTAGCATCTGATAAGTCCGTTACTTTATTAGGGACTAATATGTTAGCCAATTTATCGCCTGTAGCATTTGCTGTGAATGTTTGTACTGGATTTCAGTTCCTACAAATTGTTAACTTACCATCTCAGATTGTAGGTGTGTTGATAAAGTAGTTATAATCATATACATTCTGCTGCACGTTGTTTGGGTCATATATTGCCTTTACCATATCTCCTATCCCTCATCAATTTACTAATGCATGCGCTACCCATATGTAGGCAGATTCATTAGCACCTAATGATAAGAATGTGATAGTCTCTGTGTCTGGGTCATATGTATAATCTATTCATAAGAACATCAATGTCCCTGAATCTGTGAATACTAAGAATGAAGTATCTGTAGCTGGACTATTGATAAATGTATAACTACCACTACCTGCTGTTACATCCTCTCTATACCATGTAACACCTTGTGGTATATTGATTGTGGCAACTCATCATACATCCGTTACTGTTCATCATCACACAATGTTGATTGTATCAGCAGTGCTAACCACAGTAACTCAGTCTTCCTGCACAGCAATTCACTTTATTCACTTAATCTCTCCATGCTCTTTTACTGCCATTTATCTACAGATTACGGATAAAACGTCACTAGCTGTTCCTGTTACATAAAATACATTCATAGCATGAACATATGTGGAATAGTCTAATGTTAAAGTCTTCCCTGGGAATATAGGATACTGCTTGTCTGCTGTGTCCCCTGTATTCTCAGCTATATAGATTGGTGCACTGTTGCTATCCAATGCCTTAAACATAATCTCTGGTCTTAGCCCTCTTCCATAAGCCTCAGTTATTCAGTCAGTATTCAATCCTGGTTTGGTTAAATCACTTACTCATGGATTCACTACCTCTATCTTCATCTCGTTACCAGTCATTGTAAATGTTCTAATCATTATTATTTCTTTTACGAAGTAAATCAAACTGTGCTCTTAACCTTAGGAAGTCACATGATAACTTATCGTATTCACGTGTCTTCTCTTTTAAATCATCCTTCAACTTATCCCTCTCCTCCTTGATTCATAATATCCCTTTGTCCCTTTTGTATAACTCAGATTCCTCATACTTAACTATCTTCCCATTCTCACATATCAACTTATCATCAAGATTGTAGTTTACCTGCTCTACTGAATCATAACTTAATCAATTAACTATCTCATTGCTCTTCCTAATTATTCATCAGTTCTTTATGTATACGTATATCATCCCCATTTTAGACTCATCTAAAACTACACTTCTGTTAGTATAACAGTAAAATCATATTCTAATACAGCATGCTCTCCCTCTTTAGCCTTTAGCTTTATACGTGGTGTATACTCTCATTTGACTAAAGATGTATTAGGGAAAGAATAACTCTTAGCTCATTGATTAGGTGATGCTTCATTCACTACAATGTTGGCAAGATACTGTTTACCTTTCAGCTCTTCATCTCCTATTGTCTCTAACTCTACTACCGTATCCTTATCTGTATCCACTATTCATTCATATCTCTTTGTTATGAACTTCCTTCACTCATTAAGTTTAAGGTTTATCTGCTTTATGTTATCTATCAATCATTTGATGTCGTTTCTTAATCACTTGATGTCGCTATTTATTTTAGAAAAGGATGCAAAACTTTTCTCTTCTGCATCCTCGTGCTTTGTAATCATATTTTCTATCCTTCAAAACAAATCATCAAATAGTCCATAAAACTGAGTGATGGCTGCATTTATATTCTTGTGTGCATCTAAATGCGTATCCTCTCACTCTATCGGTCTTATCATACTTACTTTCTTGATTTGTTCCATAGGACTAACTTTCATTTGTAAAACCATTCTAACTTTGATTTAATCTTTACTACTCTATCTACTACAATATCTAATATCTCATGCCTCTCTCAATATGTGCTACCCCAATTCTTTGTAAACTTATTCTCCCACATAGATACTGTATTCAAGATGTAAAGTGTCTCATGCTCTCAGCGCTATCCTCTTATCAATAGTATCAAATAGTTTATCGTTTATGTAAATATACACATTATCAGCTTCCAGATACTCTCACAAGTTCTCATTCAGGATATACTTTCAGTTTACTAATCATGCACTAAACATTCTATCACCCACTTTTATCCCTATGATATCTGGCATTAGTCACATGATATCTATCCTTTCATTCATTTCATAATATTTTATCTGATAAAATCAAGTGAATGTTTATTTTCTTCTGATAAATCATCCTTCCTCTCTCCTTGTTAATCATTCCTCCTCTCTTCTGGTAAACTCATCATCCTTTCTTCTAACAAATCCACTATCACTCTTTGATTTTGTTGTACTCTCTAAATCATCCCAACACCAATAGTATACCAACTTTCCAAAGATAGGCACATACTTAGCAAGGTCTGTAACCTCATTGGCATCATGCTTCTTTATTGCTTCATACATATCCTCTCATAAGTCAAAGATGAATGGTTTAACCTTAGACATAAGTAACTCATACATTCCTTTTTTATCCCATGTCTGTATATCATAGTCTGATAAATCCCATATCTTCAACCATGAGTTCAATGCATTACTTCATCATTTCTTTAAAGCTTCATCTATTCACTTATTTAAAAGATTCCATAAGAATGTATCCTCCTCCTTTCACTTCAACCAGTCCCCAGCATCTCATATGATGGCTCAGAATAATGCTAAGTATGTAGATACTCACATTACCCATGCTCATGCTATTACAGGTCAATGTCTTCTATTAACCTCCTTAGCTCACTGGACTAACCAATCAATTCTCTTTAAAGTAAATGATGATAAGGCATAACACAATCTTGTCCATGGATGATTAAGGTACGCTACAGGCATAGCTGATGTGTAGATTGGCTGTGTGCTTCATAACTGATACAATAAGTCTCTTAATATCTCTATATCCATTTGTCAGTTATCTCATTTGTAGTCCCCTTTCTCTATCTTCTTCATCATCCTCTCTGCAGATTTCGCTCAATACATTGTTATCAGTCTGGTCTTTAGATATTTCTTTGTCTTATCATTCTTAGCTTGGCGAACCATAGACTCCCATGCAGTGTTTATGAAACTTGTTTTACCTAATCTATCAAATGTATTAAAGAATGATTTCTTGAATAACCAATTAGTTATGCTTCACTCTTCTCTGAACATCTCATATGAATCATCTAATCAAAGGTCATCATATTTTATTCAGGCTTTTCAGAAGATTGTCTTTACTATATTCTTTAATCAACTCCTGTCTCTTAATATAACCATTCATAGGTCATCTAACTGATTGATAGCAGATAAGAAGTTTGTAATTGTAGATATGTATGTGATATCTTTAGCCGCAGTCACAACCTTTGGAGATGCTTTCTTGTTTAGCACAGATAAGATAGCCTTCTGAATTATATCTACATCCTCCTTATCAACCATTCATCACTCCACTAACCTTCATAAGATAGTGGATACTGATTCTGCCGTATTCTGGTTTAAGATATCTCACTCTGTTATACCTGCATCCTCTCTCATTCATCCTAAGAATAACTGTCTCTGTATAGCACTGGTCATCGTAACTATGTAGTGGTCTATTGACTGTATAGGATTCTCATAGTATGCATATATTCATGGTCATCGCTCACTGAGTAATCATAACTTCCTCTCCTTTCCATGCTTAGATGTAGTTCATGGTTGGTGGAACTCTATACTAATGGCACTCCTTATCTTTCTCTCTTTCTCCTCTGGAGTCATATTAGGGTCTTCCTGTATCTCTCTTATCTTCATTAAGAGTGATGTCTTGTTTACTTTGATTCCCCCTCCTGACACTCTATTCATATACTCTATTAGTCACTCATAATCCTTGACAACTCTAGGAAAATACAGGTCTGTTAATGATATATCTAATCATGCATCCTTATACTGTCTTCAGATATCATTCAATACATAGAACATATCATTGATATCCTGCTCTTTGAATCAGTGTTTAAGCAATACATTCCTTAGCTTAATAACCTCTTGGTGTTTATACTCATTGATTGTCTCTTCTGTCTGTTCTGATGCTAATGCTCAGTAATCTAATAATGCCATCTTAACCTCTAAGGCATCCTTCCCTTTTAGCTTTCATAGAGATTCCACAAATCATTTTGCCATTTCTCTATATCTATGAGTGTTTATCTGTGTCTGTGTCTCCATAGTTATCAATCTTCATGCCACTCTTGGTGACCTATTGTATATCCTGGATATGGCTGGAGTTACAGCATCAAACCAAGCATCCTTTAATTCTCTCCAGTATGTTCTGATTGCACCTTTCTTTCTTTTAAGGATAACCTTCTCTTCATCTGTATACTCTTTCATATCATTATCTGTGGACTCTCCTTTCGCTATCTTATCTATTCAATTCTCCATACTACTTCATCAATAATATGGTAATCATAACATTATCTTCTCTGGCTCTTGTGGTGGAACTGGATTAGGATTCTCTGGAGTCTCTACAGGTGGTAATACAGTAGTAGTCATCTCATCTATTGTATCCTGTTGCTCTGGTGTTGTCCTTAATTTCTCTAAATATTCCTCACCCTTAGCCTTAGCCATCTCATAGTTAGACTGTAGGTTAGATAACTGAACATATGCTTCCATCTCTTCTTTAAGGTCTCACTTCATTCACTCAACTGTTTGTAATATCCATGCATAATTAGTCTCCATCTGTAATAGCTTTAGTTGTAGCTCTGTTTGATTCATTTTTTCAGCACCATGTTCCATAGTCTTATAATCATATAGTCACTCGTTTATCTTACTTACTATATCATGATAGAATATGTTCTCTTCATCTAATAATTTAGCTCATAGTCTGTTCTTAATAAATGATTCAAATTTTGGCAATAGTTTTAAGAACTCATCTTCAGACCAATACCAGTTATAATAAGACCTTGGTCTATCTATCTTTAGCTGTTCATCTCATGCCAACTCTTTAAATACTTCTGGTGCATTTTTATATGCGAAATACTGCTCAGCATATCTAGCAAGAATCTCAGACCAATCATTATAATAATTATAATCTTTAGTTCACTTCTTTGCATCCCCTTTCTTAAATGTCTTCCAACTATAATCTCATTCTATTATGCTTGTGTAATCAATGGTCTTCTTCTTTCATTTATTCCTTAACACTATTGGCAATCATTCTTCTGTAGATAAGGCAAAGTCTATCAAATGGAATAACTCATGTGACATTATTGAACCAGCCCTGTTCTTTCATTGTCATAATGTAACCACAACTCATGCTGTAGCAATCTCTGCTCATAAGTCATATATATTTCACTTTGTTCAAGTCCTTTTAAGAAACTCTTTTATTCTCTCTCTTGAATGTTTAGGAACCATGATTCCTAACGTTCCTGGATTATATAGGAATCAAAAGATTCAATCTGATATGTTCATAGAAAATTTCTTATCCTCAATTATCTTATTGAAGTCAACCCCAAATGTAGCACTAACTAATGCTAACATCTCTGATATTTCTTGTAACTTTTCATCTGTTAGTTGTCATTCTACGTGTTTTAGATTGACTCATTTTAGTCATGGAAGATGTCTAGAGAAATCTCATTCAAGATTATTCCTTATGAAGTTGCTCATATACTTTGCACCAAGCTCTTCTCTCTCTTTCTTTGTCAGTTTACTTCATTTGACTCTCTCATCAACATCTAACATCTTATCTACATATTCCTGTGCATTCTTAAATGTTATTTTTTGGGATACTTTGTCCTGTTCCTCCGTTGTCTTTTTAGTATTCTCCTCATTTTTCTTGGCTATTGTCTCTGCTATTTTCTTTCATACAAACAATATATCCTCCTTTGCTGCAATCCAAACAAATGGATTATCCTGTGAGAATTTCTTTAAATCCTTAAATGTTTTGTTCAACTCATCAACAGACATATTATCAAGTATAGTATTGTTTGGCTGTCTTAAAGCCTCTGCAAGAGATTTATATCACTCTGGAGTTGTGGGTAACTTAAAGCGTCATCAAACACTCTTCTTCACATTGTCATCAGTAACACTGAATGTTCATCTGTTATTCACACTCTTTACTTGGTTAGGCCTCCATGCTACCCAATACTGTTCTCATTCCTGCTCTGCCATCAACCCATCATATCATGTAATCTTACTAAAGTCTTCAGTAAAATTCTTCCTCTGCTTTTTGCTTTGCATCATCCATAGAGTTTCATATTTGTTTAGGTCGTCTATATTCTTGTTGGCTAAGTATCATTCATCTACTTCATATCCTAACTCCTTTAATTTTTCAGTCCATTCTTCTTTCCAATTGAATAATCCAGATTTTATAGGATTCCTAATATTCAGATACACTTCCATTACCCTAGGCCTACGGAAAAAGCTAGCTAGATTCTTTATCTCTTTGGAATAAGATTTAGCTGATTCTTCACTTGTAGTGAAATACATACCATTTCAGTATGCTTTAAAGATTCACCTCTTCATGTTAGGAATACTAATATTATATCTAGTTCAGTGATATAAGTGTAATGGTGTTCAATCTTTGTTTACAGCCTTACTAGCATTCTTAGGATTGCTCTCCCAATCACCAAACCAATTCTTGAACTCTGGTGTGCGTTCTTTATCTGTTACGTCTAATACAGATTCTTTTACAGCAGTATCCAAATTCTCTCCTCATGTCCTTCAGTTTATCTCATTATATAATCCCTCTAATGCAGCTTGTGTTTCTTTTTCTTGTTGCTCTTCCATCCTTTTCTGAGACATCTCTTGTAACTGCTGATTTACTTTCTCAACCATGGCGTTTCACTTGTTTATTATCTCATCTATGGCTCTTATCTTTTCATTAGCATCCTCTATTTGACTATTGATTTTGTTCTTCTCCTCTTCATTAGTTGTGTTGTTTAGCTGTTCAGTAAGCTCATCTATCCTGTTATATAACTCTGTTGTTTGTGCCTCATAATTAGCTACCTTATCCTCAGACATGTTCGCATCCTCTACCTTGGCAGCAACTATAGAAGAGAATAATACAACCTTATCTTCTTCACTGACTCCTGGTGCTATCTCATCTACGGCTTCTGACCATTCATTAAAAGTCTGCTTAATCTCTTTATTCTTCTTAACATCTACTACTACATTACCTCACTGTAATATCATTCATATGATAGATGATATTCAGAATGTAGTTATTCTATCTGCCCATGTAGGTAAATCTCTATCTGAACCAGCAAATCATGCAGCTTGGTCCTGCATCTCATTCTGTAACACCTCCTCCACTCATTCAGACAATCATCATCTAACAAAGTTAGAAAATACTTTCATAAACGGTTTAGTTAATCTCTTTCTTACTTCCTTCTCGGCCGTCTTTACTGTTGGCCTTGTCCATGGCATGATTCATTCTATTAAGTCACTTCATAACTCTATAATTGTATTCACTCACGCTACTCCCATAGACATCAACCTAACCTGGTTATCGGTAAGTCAGGCCTCTTTTAGAGATTCATCCTGTGAGTAATCACTATATGTCTCTCAATATATCTGAGCAAATGTAGTAGGAACTGCTACCCATGCGTTTATGAACATTGGTAACATCTCAGTAAATGTTCATCCAGCATACATCAAAGGGTTTTTTAAGAAATCAGAAAATGATTCTGTGTTCTTGACCTTCTGATATGTCTTTGTGTTCTCCCAATAATCTACATCTCTCTTAATCTCATTCTTTAAATCAGTTGCCCATTTAGCATCTATCCCCCAATCTAATAGCTCTGCTATTCAATACTCTGTTCTGGCTATTCATCTTGGCAATCATTGGATTGTATTAAGAACAGTATCCTTTACCATTCATATTCATGTTCATTCATTCCATTCTGTTGATGCCTCATTCCCCATGTAGTTAAAAAAGTCAATAGTGGTTTCTGCTGTTTTATTTGAAGCATTATCTAAATATCTATCTACAGTCTTTATCTTGTTCTTGATATAGGACATTCACTGGTCATACAATGTGTTGGCTACATTCTTGGCAACAGTTCATCCTAGATTTATCGCAGTCTTCACTAAGTTTAATGGTAACGTTGTGTTCTCCTCTTTCTTCTCAACCGTAGGACTTAATAAGTTATCAGTATAACCAGTCTTCATAACAGATGTCCTTGGTTTAAGTAAGTCTGTTAGACTGGCTGTTTTTGTAGTATTTGTTGCTGTAGTCTTTGTGGGCGTAATTGTTTGTGGAATTATTTTAGAGACGTCTGGCATAACCAACGATGGCATCGCCTTAGCTGTGCTAGTTACTTTTGGTGTGGATGTAACTGTTGGAGTTGATGTGCTTCAACTCTTAGCTGCAGCAGAAGAAGAGGAAGCCTGCTGTTTCTTGGCATCACTCTTCTCTTTAGCCACAGACAATAAACTTGATGTCCTATTAGTAAACTTCTTTCCTTCCGTTGCCATTTATGTTTGATGTTTAATATAAATTATAGACTTTTCCAATTATCTAATATTGAATTTTTTCACATATTACCAAAGTTTATTCACAATTCCTTCGCCAATTTTTCTGCTTCCGCTTCTCTATCTTTACCACCTATAGACCATCCTGCATCACTCATTCTTTTCTTTATTGTGCTGGCATTGTTAGTTATTGTAGTCTCTATTCTTCTTCGTATTTCATCATCAAACTTATTTCTTGCTGTTGCTCATAATGCATTATATAGTGCAGTATATTCTGCAGGAGTACATATCTGTGCCATCTTAACAGCTACCTCTTCCTCATTCAATGCTGTTGTGAATCAATATCTTTTCATCGCTGTCTTATCATAACTTCATGCGACATCTCAATTTATGATAGCTTGTTTTAATTTACTCCACTTATCACTACCTCATCCTCCTCATCCTCCTCATCATCATCAACTTCATCCTCAGCTACTCTTAGCTTTAGCTGCTTGTGCTTGTTGATAAGCTTGCCATGCCTGTTGTGCTGGTTCTTTAAGGATTTCTGAATTAGCATTCCAAAACTCATCTAATACAGCTTTCTGTGCCGCACTTCTTTGGTTATATTTAAAGTAATCATTATAAGCACTACTATCTCTGAATACATATACATCACTAGAGTTAGCTATGTTTACTAAGTTATCTGCTATCTCCTGTAATCTGGCTGGGTCTGATGATTGATAATCGTGTGAATCTGGAGTCTCTCATAGTCTATAGAATTGACCAGTACTCTTATCAAAATATCCAGCCTCCTGATACTTGCTTCAACTTACATACTGATAGTTGTTGCCTCATGTTCATGTTCAACTATCTCAGTATGTCTGTATTCACTGGTTAAGAGCATCTATTAAGACATCAACCTCTGATAGTTGGTTATCTAATTTTCCTTGTGCTACTAATAAACTATTGTTTAATGTTCTTAACTGAGTCTGTAACTCTTTTGTCTGCTGTGATATGTAGGCACTAACCAAATCTTCTGGTGCTTCACTACCAAGCTTAGCTCTGGCAGTATCTCATATGGTCCATATGTTATCCTGTATCTTTCTTATCTCTCATTCTATATTCTCTATCTCATCCTTGTTAGCTTGGATTAAAGGATTCTGTAACATGCTTGCTACTATTGATACATATGCTGCAGTATCTCATCCTAAACTCTCTATCTTCTTGTATAGGCTCTCGTTATACTGTTTAATAACACTAGCATTCTTTGCATACTCATCTGTGAAATTATATTTAGTATAGTTGCTGTTAGTCTCAGTCTTAGTAAGTCAATCATATATCCCTGTTCATACTGCATTGATATCATCTACCTGCGCCTGGTTTTGTAATAGGCTCTGAACCTGTGCATATAATGCAGGTGAATAATTCTTTAGGTCTATCATGCT